>Ga0154552_1059_pt1 | contig 38902 bp, 21 predicted proteins | sample RifGroF2_FD_105695 | JGI IMG/M metagenome (GOLD analysis project Ga0154552, IMG submission 105695) | Bacteroidetes bacterium GWF2_29_10
AATATGGTTTAATTTAGATGGTTAATTGTTTGATTATTAGCATTAAATGGTTTTTTGAGATTGATTATCAGAGTTAAAAGCGAGATTAATGTGCTGTATATGTGCTTTATATGAACTCTATATGTGCTCTATATGTGCTTTATATGTGCTCTATATCAAAAATTGATTTTGATTAAATCAAAAAAAGTTATTGTTTCATTTTATTTAAAATATATTATTAATCAAAAAGAAAAACTTACTTTTTGATTGATTATAAAAATTAGAATTTACGAATAATTTAGGACAAGCAAATTGATATTAAAAAATTTCTAATGGACAATTTGGGATAAAATCGTTTTTTTTAATATTGATATTCTTTTTAAAATATCTTTGTATAAAATTATAAAAAAAGTAGTTATTAATACATTAATACCCTAGTTTATGTTTGATACAACACATTTACATCCAATGATGGTGCATTTTCCAATAGCATTGCTCGTTTTAGGTTTTTTTGCAGAGTTGTTAGGAATAGCATGTAAGAAGCAAGTTTATATGCCTAAAATTTCCTTATATCTTCAGATAACAGGAACATTAGGAGCTATTGCTGCAGTTATAACTGGTAATTTTTTTACTCTTGAAGTAAAAGGTGCAGCTGAAGAGATTCTTGAGACTCATGAAAACTTTGCAAACATAACTATGTGGATAATGATAGTTGCTACTGCATTACGATTATTTCTAATTTATAAAAAGAAGGAAGAAGGTCCTTTGAAATGGTTTGTGTTTGCTCTTTATGGTTTAGGAACCTTATCTGTTTTAGCTACAGGTTTTTATGGGGGAACTCTTGTTTATGATTATTTTATAGGTGGGTTTTAATTGAAAAATTTATTAACATTTTTATTTTATTTAACATGAAAAAAAATCTTTTAAAAACATTATGCATTGTTATTTCAATTGCATTAATTTCTGGTTGTACTGGCAATAAAGAAAAGCAAGAAGAATCAAAGGGTTCTACAGCAACACAACAACAAGCGGTAACTAACCAGAAAACTATCGAAAACCTTAAAGCTGCTTTGCTTGGTGAAACAAATGCTTCTGCCAATTATGCGGAATTTGCAAAGAAGGCTAATGAAGAAAAACAACCAGAGATAGCAAAATTGTTTCAAGCAGCTTCTAAAGCTGAGGCTATACATGCTAATAATCATGCAAAAGTTTTAGAAAAACTTGGAGTGAAGAATGATGAAATAAAACCAGAATTAACTGCAGTAAAATCTACATTAGAAAATCTTGAGTTTGCAATAAAAGGAGAAACTCATGAATTTGAAGCAATGTATCCTGAATTTATTAAAATTGCAGAGCAGGAATCTGTAAAAGATGCCGTAACATCTTTCAATTGGGCGCTTGATACAGAAAAGAAACATGCTGGTTTTTACACAAAGGCTCTTGCTTTATTAAAGGAAAAAAAATCAAAATCTATTGCTAATGAATATTATATTTGTCCTAAATGTGGTAATACTTTTGAAAAAGGAAATGTGGATGAAAATTGTGGATTTTGCATGACTCCAAAAAGCAAGTATGAAAAGATATAGGTAATAGTTTTGCTATTTAAAAAGGAGCCCGTTCATTATAAAATGTTTGGGCTTTTTTTGTATATTAATTAAAATTAATTTATTTTTGTAAGATAAATTAATGTAATGAAAAATTATCCATTATTAGGAGGTCTTTTATTTTTTATCTTAGGGATTATTTGTTTTTATTATAATCATGAACTAGGATTATCCTTATTAATTTTAACATCTTTATTCCCTTTTTTGTTGATTATAAAACAAACAAGAGAATTGTTTTCGAATATTTATATTCATTTCCTTATATACGCCGCAGGATATTTCATAACTTTTGCAAATACTTCATTATATTCTGATAATTTTTTTGGAAAATATATTAATACTGCAAAATATTTTGTTGTTAAGATTGATAGAATTGAAAAGGAAAAAGAAAATCAGCAAAACCTTTTAGGTAATATAGTTTATAAATATAATAAGCAAAATGGGTTAGGGGTAACTAAGGGGAGGGTTTTGTTGAAATTGTTTGCAGATAATAAAAATAGGTTAAAAGAAGGAGAATATGTTATTGTTCCTAATGTATTAAGGAAAATAAGTAAACCATACAATCCATTTATGTTTGACAGCAAAGATTATAGAAACAAAATGGATGTTTATTACTATGCTTCTTTAACAATAAAACAATTAAAGAAAACAGGTATTATCAAGCAAAGTTTTTTGGTTAAATTAAAATACAGAGCTCAGAGTTTTATTAAAGAAAGTATTGGAAAGTTTAATTTTGATAAGCCTGAGTTAGGGATAATAACGGCATTGATTATAGGTGATAAATCTTATTTGGAATATGATTTGAAAGATAAATATTCAAAAGTGGGAATTATACACGTATTGTGCATATCGGGTTTACATGTGGGGATTATTTATTTAATGATTTCCTTATTGCTTAATATTATTCCTCGTAATAAATACACGATTATCTTGCAAGCTCTGTTGTCATTGATATTATTATGGTCCTATGTTATTATTACAGGATTAAGTCCTTCAGCACAAAGAGCTGGGATTATGTTTAGTTTTGTCATAATAAACAACTTAATGATCAGAGAAGGCAAGTTAATAAATTCATTAGTTAGCAGTGCTTTTATAAGCTTGGTTATAAATCCTTATGACATTTTTGCATTAGGGTTTCAGTTATCATATCTTGCAGTTTTGGGTATTGCAATTTTTTATCAAAGGCTTTATGATTACTTATTAAAAATTAAGCAATCAATGCTTCTAAATAAACTTTATAAATTAATAGCAATTTCTCTATCTGCTCAGATCTTTATAATTCCAATAATAATGTATCAATTTAATAATTTCCCCGTTTGGTTTTTATTTATTAATGTTATTGTCATCCCTTTAATCCCTATCATTATATGTTTGATTATTGGTTTAATTGTTTTTTCAAATATTAGCGTAATCAGTAGCTTTTTATTTATGCTCATAAATGAACTGTTAGTTTTCATCAATCGATTAGTCGAAATGTTTTATAAGTTACAACCTTATTATTTTCAATCAATAAGTATCAGCTTTATTGAAACATTAGCTTTGTATGGAGTAATTTTATTTCTGATAATTTATTTATATAAAAACAGGCGAAGAATCTATTTGCTATTAAGCATGTTGATTATAATTGCTTTATTAATATTTGAAATATGTAAAGAAATAGAGCAAGCAAAGCAAAGAATTTTTACTGTATATAATATTCCACAACATTCTGCACTAAGTGTAATTATTGGTAAAAAGGCATATATATTTTGTGATTCTTCTCTATTAAAAAAGCAACAACTATTGGATTATAATATTCAAAAACATCTTATTCATTGTGGCATAAAAAGCAAAACTCTAATTAATATACACTCTACTTTTTATAATGACTATATCCATTATTCAAAATATGGAATAATATCATTTAACAAAAAAAAGATAGTAATAATTAAGGATAAACTCCTTTTGGAAAAGATATTAAATAAAAAGATTGAGGCGAATTTTGTCGTTTTTACCAATGTCAAATTTTTTAAATATTCGCTAATAAATAACAATGTCATTGTTAATGACAAAATAATTTTTGATTCGACTTGTGGTCCTTATTGTTTGAATAAAGCAAATATTGATAAACGTCAATATTATAATGTTTATCATAATTATGCATATTCTGTGACGTTAGATTAGTCGTCTAACTTTGCAAAGATTGAATTCTTGCTTTTAAATTCAGGTACTATTTCTTTTATCTTCTTTACAATTTGTGTATTGTCAAAAGTATTTATTAACCCGATTAATTCATTAATTTCTTTTGATAAATAATCAAAATCATATTCAATAACTTTTGCTATCATTATATCAGAGTTGTCAGTTTTTACAGTGTTTTCACTATCAGCTAGAAGTTCCTCATATAGTTTCTCTCCTGCTCTTAATCCAGTGAAAACAATTTGTATATCCTTGCCTATTTCCAACCCATACAATTTTATCATTTTCTTGGCAAGGTCAATTATTTTTACCGATTTGCCCATATCAAAAATAAATATTTCTCCTCCATTTCCCATTGAACCAGCCTGCAATACTAACTGACTTGCTTCTGGTATAGTCATGAAAAAACGAGTAACATCTGGATGGGTTATTGTTATCGGACCTCCTGATTCTATTTGTTTTTTAAATAATGGAATGACTGACCCATTAGAGCCTAAAACATTTCCAAAACGAGTTGTTATAAAGCTTGTTTTACTACATGAATTAAATGATTGAATATACATTTCTGCTAACCGTTTTGTCGCTCCCATAATATTTGTAGGGTTTACTGCTTTATCTGTTGAAACCATTACAAATTTAAAAACATTATATTTATTAGATAAGTCGGCTATATTCATTGTTCCTACAATATTAACCATAACAGCTTCGTCTGGATGTTTCTCCATCATCGGGACATGTTTATATGCAGCAGCATGAAATACAATCTCAGGTTTAAATGTCTCAAAAACACTTTCTAGTTTTTCTTTATTATTTAAACTTGCAACAACTATTTCAAATTTTTTATAAAAAGAAAGCTTCTCTAACTCTAACTCTAATATATATAAAGGCGTTTCTGCTTGGTCTAATAGAATTAACAGTGATGGAGAAAATTTTATTACTTGTTTTGTTAATTCACTCCCTATAGAACCTGCTGCTCCTGTAATTAATATTCGCTTACCTGTTATGACTTTTCTTATTATATCTTCATTTAATTTTATTTCCTCTCTTTCTAAAACATCTTCAATTTTTATTTGCTTGAATTGTTTATAACTAAGCTCTCCATTAATCCAACTGCTTACTGGAGGGACCGTTAGTATATTTATATTATTAGCAATACAAGCTTCAATTATAATTTTTTTATTACTAGGGTTTAAACTTTGTGAAGATATAATTAATTGGTCAGGTTGGTTTGCTTTTAAAATAGAATCAATGTTTTTAGTATCTAATATTTTTATATCTTCTAATATTTTTCCTATTTTATTTGGACTATCATCAATAAACGATATTATATTGTATTTAATTCCTGCATCTCTCTCTAAAGCTTTTTTAGTTAGAACACCAATCTTTCCTGCCCCATATAATATAACATTAAGCTTTTTTCTGTCAGGGTTATCAAATTGTAAGTACATAATCTTTACAAAAACACGAATAGATAAGAGTCCTAATAATGAAACTATGAAGTCTATAATTATTATTGACATCGGAATTATAAATACTTTAGTATATTTATAAGAGACTAAATTAACTACCCCAAAGATTATTGATCCAATAAAAATTACGAAAAAGATTCGTAAGGCATCATTGGTGCTAGTGTACCTAAAAATAACAGCATGAGTTCGGCCTATTATAAATGTAATTCCTCTTATAATAGCGACATAAATTATAACTGAAGGTAAAGCATTTAAATCCTTTTCAGGAATATGAAAATTAAATCTTAAAAAATATGCTGTAATTATTGAAATGATACATACAAAAATATCAAATGACAAATTAAACCATGTAGGTGTATTCTTTTTTAAAATATTTTCAGCAAAATCCATATTTATCAGTATTTTATATCCTTTATTACTAATGTTGCTTTACTCTCTATTTGAGTATTGTAATTAATTTCAAATATAATACAAAATATTCCATCCTTTAATATATTTTTTAAATGGGCCTGATTATATCCAATAAATTCTAATTCTTTATCGGAATCCCCTATATTTGTTGTAAGTTTTAGCTTCAAATTATTATTATTTGATATTTTAATTTCTGTTATTTTAAACAATGATTCTATTGAAAAAATAGGTGTTGGATTTCCAAACCCAAAAGGTGCTAATTTTTCTATAAATTTAAATAATTCTTCATTTAAATCAGAGCAATTCAATGTTGAATCTATTTCAAAAGTGTTAGTGCTTTTTAAGTGAACATGATTATCAAATATATGCTCTATGTTGTTTTTGAAGTTGTCAAATTGATTATTATCTATTGTTAAGCCTACGGCAGAACGATGTCCTCCAAATTTTTTAATAAACTTTGAATTTTGTTGAATAATATCATATAAATTAATGTCATTACACGTTCTTGCTGAGCCAGAATATTCATCATTATTGTCAGATGTTAGTATAATTGTAGTTTTTTTATAATACTCAACTAATTTATTTGCAACAATACCAATAACTCCCTTATTCCAATTTTCAGATTTTATTATGATTATGTTTGAGTTATTATTGTTTATTTTTAAGTAATCATGTGCTTCTTTAAGTATTTTCTTCTCTATAGTTTTGCGCTTATTATTATCATGATTAATGTCTAATGTGATTGCTTCTATTTGATGTAAATCATGGGATATAAGTAAATCTATAATTTTACAAGCATTCCCAACTCTTCCCGCTGCATTAATCTTTGGACCTATAAGATAGCTCAAATCAGAGATTTTTATTTGTTTATTAAAACATTTGTCATAATGATTGTAAAATATACCAGATAAAGCAAATAGGCTTTGATATAAGTATTTAGGATTGTTATTTATCAATTCTAATCCATATTTAACAAATATTCTATTCTCATCGGTAAGATTAACTAAATCGCATGCTGTACTTACAGCAACGTAATCAATATAATTAAATAATTTGTCAATTAAATCAACTCGCTTCTTATGAATTAAAAATCCATTAATAAGCTTAAACCCAACTCCACATGCAGATAATTCTTTAAAGGGATAATTACAAGCCGTTTGTTTTGGATTAATAATACTGTAAGCTTCAGGAAGCATTCCATTTTGATAATGGTGATCACAAATGATGATATTCATGCCCAAACTATTTGCATATTTTATTTCTTCATTAGAAGACATTCCACAGTCCAATGCAATAATTAATGAAATATCAATGCTTTTTGCATATTCAATAGATTTTACTGAAATACCAGACCCCTCATTAAATCTATCTGGAATATAATATGTTATATTTTCTGTAAATTCTTTTAAGAACAGATAAACTAAAGAAACGGCAGTAGTTCCGTCAACATCAAAATCCCCATAAATCATTATTTTTTCGTCATCCTTAATTGCTGTATCTATTCTTTCTATAGATTTCATCATGTCTTTCAATAAAAAAGGTGAATGCAATTCTTTTATTGAAAAATCTAAATGATTATTTATTTGTTCTTCCGTTTTTAAGCCTCTTTTAAGTAGCAGGTTCTTTTGAATATCTGAAAAATTAGGATTACCTTTTAGAGAATTAAAATCTTTAGAATTAGGGGTATAGTATTGCCAATTTATCTCTTCTTGCATTAAAATTCCTTTGTTGTAAGTTTTATACTATAAGTATTTTTAAGCAAAAATAACATTTTATCAAATAAGCATTCTAAAAAAAATAATTATTTCTTAATATTAATAAAAAACAACTCTTTTATTTATACAAACCAAATGTTTTTGATTTACATTATGTTTTTTTCATTGCTCTAATGAATGCAGGGAGTTCTTCTTCTTTGAGATTGAAGTTTTCAAATTTTATTATAAATTTGCATCCGTTTTTCCAGTTATTGCATCCATATGCAGTTTTCCCTTTAATTATTCTTCCTGTTTTACATTCTGGGCATATAATGTTTCCGAGAGCTTCATTTTCTTCGATAATTTGAAAGTTTTCGTTTAGTTTAAGGAAATAATTTTGGTTTGTGTTGTTGTTTTTGTATATATTGTGGCTTAATCCTGTTAAGATAATACTTATGATGTCACGTTCTGTTAGACTGTTTCCATTATGTAGCATGTTTATTTTAAAATTGCAACCATTGTTCCATTCAGAGCATCCATATGCATTTTTTCCTTTAATTATTTGTCCTTTACCGCACTTTGGGCATATTAGTTTTTTATCTTGTTTTGCAGATTTAGGGTATCTTAAGTGATTAATCACGTCTGTGACCATTTTTTCTGTTTCTTTGATGAATTTAGAAGCATTGTAGTTTCCTTTTTCGATATCTCGTAGTTTTTTTTCCCATATACCAGTTAATTCGACAGATTTAAGGAGGTCGTATTTAATAAGCTTAATAAGTTTAATTCCTATCTCGGTGGGTAATAAATTCTTTTTTTCTTTTACAATGTAGTTTCGTCTGAATAGAGTTTCTATAATGTTTGCTCTAGTTGAAGGTCGTCCGATACCATTATCTTTCATAAGTTCTCTTAGTTCTTCGTCATCTATTTCTTTTCCTGCGGTTTCCATAGCACGAAGAAGAGTTGCTTCTGTGAAGTATTTAGGAGGTTGTGTTTGTTTTTCTTTAACTAAAGGTTTGTGTTCCCCGTTTTCACCTTTTTTGAATGTTGGAAGCATTTGGTTTTCTTCGGAAGCGTTTTCGGTGTTATTATTTTTGTCGGAATTATCAATTTTAGAGTAAACAATCCTCCAACCTTCTTCAATTATTTCTTTTCCGTTTGCTTTGAATATGTATTTTTCTACTTCTCCTGTTACGGTTGTGTTTGAAACGATACAATCAGGGTAAAATGCTGCAATGAATCGTCGAGTTACTAGGTCATATACTTTATATTCAATGTCGGATATGTTGCCAGGATTAACACCTGTTGGTATTATTGCGTGATGGTCTGTAACTTTAGTGTCGTCGAATACCTTTTTACTTTTTTTGATAGTAGAATTGATTAAAGGTTTTGTTAATTCGGAATACATTTTCAAACCAGATAGAATGTTTTTAATTTTAGGGTATATGTCATTAGAAAGATAAGTTGTGTCAACGCGAGGGTATGTTGTTAGTTTCTTTTCGTAAAGAGATTGAATTGTATTTAGAGTGTTTTCTGCAGAAAGTCCGTATATCTTATTGCAATCAACTTGCAGAGATGTTAAATCAAATAATCGAGGAGGGAGTTCTTTTCCTTTTTTATTTACTACGTCTTTAATGCAAAATATTTTATTGGTGATTTTTTCTAATATTTCGTTAGCGTCTTCAGGGTTTTCAAATTTAGCTTTTTCGTATGAGAATATAACGTTTTTAAATAATGTTTTTAGCTCCCAATATTTTTTTGGAATGAAGTTCATTATTTCTAGGTATCTGTTAACTATCATTGCTAATGTGGGAGTTTGCACACGTCCTATTGACAATAGTTTCCCGTCTGTTGAAACTTTTGTTGTGTAAGCACGAGTTGCGTTCATCCCTATTAACCAATCGCAAATGGCTCGAGCACTTCCTGCTTGATATAGTAATTCGAAGTCGTTGCTACTTTTTAATTTTTTGAATCCTTCTTTGATTGCTTCTTCTGTTAGAGAAGAAATCCAGAGGCGTTTGAATTCTTTATTGAACCCTGCAAGTTTTAATACCCATCGTTGGATAAGTTCTCCTTCTTGTCCTGCATCACCACAGTTAATGACACCTTCTGATTTTTCAATTAAACTTTTTATTACATTGAATTGTTTTTTTACACCATCGTTTTCAATAATTTTCACATCATATTTATGAGGTATTATTGGGAGTGAGTCAATAGACCATCTTTTCCAGTTATAGTCGTACTCGTGAGGTTCAAGTAGTGTACAAAGATGTCCGAATGTCCAACTTACATAGTATCCGTTTCCTTCGAAATACCCATCACGTCTTGTTGATGCTTTTAATACTAATGCAATTTCTTTTGCTACGCTAGGTTTTTCGGCAATACATAAAATCATTGTTCACTTTAATCTTTATGGTTTAATCAATTATATTTAGCAAGGTAATAGTTCCTTTAAATTGGTATTCTTTTCCGTTAGAGTCATTAAAATAAAGGAAATACAAATATATTCCATAAGGAGCTACTCCTTTTTTTGTTTGTCCATTCCACCCTTGATTCATATCTGTTGTTTCAAATACAATATTTCCCCATCGATTGAATATTCGGAGTAAGTAATTATTATCGTCAATGAATGATGCAACGGGTTTGAATATAGGGTTGTTTCCTAATGGTGTAAAAGCATTAGGAATGAATATGTGAGGGGATTGTACTGCGCAAGCAATGTTTGATAAAGCAGTGTCAGTTTCTCCAAAAGGGTTGTCGTTGTCTTCAATAGCTTGAATGTAATAACAAAAGTTTCCTTGAGAGTTAAGATAATGCTCAACATCGTCATAATATTTATTAAGTTTGTATTGCACGGATTTAATAACTTCAAAGTTATTAGACTTATCTATTTCTCTGATTATGCTATAAGAATTAGATTCAGATAGCCATCCTTCAAACTCATTCCATGTTAACTCGTTTTCAATATCCTTATTTGTGTTTGCTTCAAGAAAAATTGTACGAACAATGTTTGATTTGAGCATTTCATTATTGCAACTGTCAATACATGATACCATATAATAATAACTACAAGAATTTGTGTTTACATTAATATCTGTAAACTCATAGTAAGGTTTTTGTTTGGAGAATGCTAATTCTTTTACTAAGGAGTCAGGAGTTGAATATATAGTGGTGCGATATATTTTGAAAGACTTAAGAAAAGCTGATGTGTCGGCAAGAAACTTAATTTTTATATTGTTTTCTTTTTCAACACTAGCTGTTTTTAAGTATAAGAACTCTGGTCTTTTTTGAAGCATTATTGTTGTTTTCTTTAAATTAGATATAGCTTCAAGCTTGTTGTCAGTATCTACAGCTTTAATGTAATAGTTGTAAGCGGAGTTATTCACGAGATTTTCATGATTAAAGCTTAGCGTGTTGTTATCTAAAACGGCTAATAATGAGTACGGACTATTATTTTCACTGACGTAAACCTCGTATTTTAAAAGCCGTGGAGTCATATTGAGATATGCGGTCCAATTTAACGAGTTAAGTTCGTTACATACATCAGTATAAGCATTTAAAAGTATTGATTGATTGAAAGTGTTTAAAGTGCTAGTGTTGCCACAACTGTCAATTGATGCTAAACAGTATTTTTCGACTTTCAAAGAAGGATTTGAATTATAATCAATAAATACTGTGTTTTGTAACCCTTCAACGGTGTCTATATTTAGCCAAATTCCGTTTGTGTCTTTGTATATTATGTATTCTTTAGTGTCTCTTGATTTGGATGTTTCCCAAGTTAAAATAGTTTTGTCTAAGTTAATATCAACGCTAACGGTTTTAAAAGTAGGAGTAACAGGAGCAAGTATGTCTTTGAATATTTTTCCCATTCTATTTGAATGAGAAATGCAAGTTTCATTATAATTTACAGATATAATATAATTAATGTAAGCATTGCATAAAGAAATTGAGTTTGTGTAGTTTTCTATATCCGTTGAGTCCACATCACTCCATACTGTTTCGGGGTATTCTCTTAGGATATGGTACTTGGATTGTTTGAATAAAGGTTTGTTCCATTGTAGATAAGCATTCCCATCACCTAAATCTTTTACATCTAAATAAATAGAGTTTAAGGTGTCGGATGATATTGAAACTCTGTTTTTATAACATCCTGACGTTGTTTTTAAGTAATAGTATATTGGTTTCTTCTTAGCATTTGCAGTTGTATGTATGTAGCTGGTTGTGTTGATATCCAAAATGGTGTCTAAAGGAGTATATACGCCGTTTATAGATTCGGAGGTGTATATTATATAACTATTGAAGCTATTTAAAGTGTCAATAGGTTTTTCCCAATTTAATATAGTTTTGCCAGATGTGTCGACAGAAAGGCAAGTGAATTTTGGGGGAGGTAGTGCGGGTAATGCTTTTACAACGATTGTTAATGTTGCGAACATTCGGAAAGGTGCTGGACAAAAGTCGTCAGACATTTTGATTGCAAAGTTATAAGTGTTCTGTTCTTCGATAGTTTCGTAATTGGAAATATGATTGCATGTTACATGCCAGTTAAATGTTGTTTTTATTTTTTTTGTTCCTATTATAGGAATTGTATTGGAAAGGTATGCACAAGGAGGCCTTATACATCCTATCATAGAATCTGTTGCATTGTTTCCTAACTGGTTGCTGATAAGTTCTAAAGAAATGTTTTGCAATCCATTACCAATACTGTCATCATCTATAACTTCTATTTCGTATTGAATATTTTCACCTACATAAACTGTGTCAGAAAGCAATTTGTAATCTCCTTGTGCTAATGAAATTAAAGGAATATCAACTACTGGAGGTTTGTTTGTACCACAACCTAATAGTATTATTTGTATCTCTCTGGTTACTTCAGCTATTAGCTTACCGCCTCGGTATGATAATACATTTACTGCTAAAACGAAAGCTCCTTGAGTGTGTGATTCAAATGTTATTTCGCCTGTAGTAGGGTTTAATACAGCTGATTTGTTTAATGGATTAATTGAAGAGTTGGGAAGAGGATTTGTGTATGAATATCCTGGCATGAATGTAATAGGTTTTGCAACAAATATGTCTTCAAAATATTGGTCTAATGGTTGTGTCCACTCATAAACCAATGAATCCATGTCATTATCATAACCCAATATGCTGTATGTGTATGGATAACCAATGCATAAAACAGCTACAGCGTTTTCTGCAAATTGTGGAGAATTATCATAGCAAGGATAAGAGTTTTTAGAATCATAAGGATACATTACAGATTTTAAAGTCCAACCTGAATTAGACGCGTTCAATATATTAGAAGATTCAACTCTTTGCATGGATGACCAAGTGAATATCCATCCTTCTTTAGGAGGCATCCCATTTAAGTATGTTTCTTTGGATTCAAATGTTATTTCTTGCATAGCTCCCATATTAGCAGAACTAGATGCATTTGCGTCTGCACAACTAATAATTTGCGGTCCAATAGGATTGCAAGTAGGGGTTATATCTATTGTTTTTATTTTGTAGAGAGTAACTGGTGTAACCTGATTTAAGCTTGGGTAATTGTTAATTTTTATTACTGCTGTATCTGGATATTGCACTCCAGCACATTCTCTATAACCTTTTAAATATATCTTATATTTTCCATTGCCTAAACATTCCCATGTTATTTCGCCTCCCATGTAATGATCAGCAAAACATGAAATGTAAAATGTGCAAAAGATAAATACTATTATATTTTTAAAAAATCTCATTTAATACTTAGTAGCTGTAATTATTATAAGCTGATTCCATTGAATTTTTTTCATTTTTAAAGTCCTTGAAAATATACATTAGTCGTATGCTGACTAAATTGTTAAACTGATTGCGAATTTCGTTATCAAAAGACTTAGTGCGTATTTTTCCTAAAGAATATTGGTATCTAAGGTTAAGGTAAAAGCCTTTCTTCAATTTAAAAGCAACATTTGCAACCCAAGAAATATCATTACTGCTATAGGGATTTTTAGAATAGGTTACCTTGCTGCTATTATACCATTCTTCAGTACGTACTAAACGTCCAAACACAATACCTGCACCAGCTAATACAATATTTTTGTCAAAATAGTTAATCATTATAGGCATTTCTGCATAGTCAAGAAATAATTTGTATGAACCATCTGTTGTGTCGGTAGGGTAGTATGGTTTTTCTTTAGAGCCTTTTTGAGAATAACATATTTCTGCATTAAAGTAAAAATTCTTATATATAGGCATAAGAGCAAATGCCGAAACATTAAGCCCCTTTTTCCTGTATCCATAATATCTGTCCCCATCAACTTGTGATAAATTGACACCTGAAGCAATACCTCCTCTAATAATTTGCCCAAAGACAGCTTGGCAAAAAGAATATAAACATAATGTTATTAAAATAAATCTTTTCATAATGTTTTTGTCGTTTCAAATAAAACATAACGTCTATTATCAGCCAAATTATATTATATTCATAAAAACTACAAAATTATAATTTTTTATAATGTAATTTGCTATTTTTAATTTAGAGTTTTATCTATTCGTTATTGAGTACTAATTTATATAGTTTGTCAGAGCGTCGAACTGTTGTTCCAATAGGAATAGAGCATGTTTCTCCTTTAATAGTATTGTTAACTTTTTTTAGTTCTACTCTTATTTCTGATACATTAGTTTCTATAACACCTGTTGAGGGGCCAATAATAACAATTTCATCATTTAAAGATAATTCTCCCGTTTCTATTTTAATTTCAGCAACATTAATATTAGAAAAAAAGTTTGTGATTTTCCCAATATATATTTTTGTTTTAGTTGCTTGTGAACCATAACGCTTTGTCCATTCTCCAAGTCTTTGTCCCAAGTAATATCCATTCCAAAATCCTCTGTTGTATACTGATTTTAACTCTTCAGTCCATTTCTCTATCTTTTCTTCAGTGTATGTTCCTTCTTCAATTGAATTTAACGCATGTTTATAACATTGAGTAACTTTTTTTACATATTCAGGAGAACGTCCTCGTCCTTCTATTTTAAATATACTTATCCCTGCTTCAACTATTTTGTCAAGAAACCCTATTGTACATAAATCTTGCGGAGACATTATGTATTCATTTTCAATAGCCATTTCGATGTTTTCTTCTTCTTTATCTTTAACAATATAACCTCTACGGCAAGGTTGTAAACAGGCACCTCTATTTGCAGAATAATTTTGAGTGTCTAAACTTAAATAGCATTTTCCTGATACAGACATACACAGTGCCCCATGTATGAATATTTCAAGCCGAACTAAATTGCCTGATGGACCTGTAATATTTTGCTCTTCTATTTGCTTCGCAATTTTTTTTATTTGCTTTAAATTTACCTCCCTTGCCAGTACAACAACATCACTATATTTTGAGTAGAATTTTAAAGCTTCAATATTTGTGATATTAGTTTGTGTTGAGGCGTGTATCTGGATGTGATGTTTTTGAGCAATGTTAAATACAGACATATCTGATGCTATAATTGCATTAACACCAACAGATTTTGCTTTACTAATGATAGTTTCAACTTCATTTAATTCTTCATCAAACATCACTGTGTTTAATGTTAGATAAGAGTTTATGTTATTTTGTTTGCATATATTTACAATGTTTTCTAAATCTTCTATAGAAAAGTTTACCGAAGATCTGCTTCGCATATTTAGTCTGCCTATTCCAAAATAAACGGAGTCTGCCCCTCCTTGTATTGCTGCCATTAAAGACTCAAAAGAACCAACTGGCGACATGATTTCAAATCTATTCACAAAACAAAAATTATTTAATGATTAATTGCAAATATACTAATTTGGGATAAGCTTTTAATTAAAAAAAATATTTGCTTTGTTTTTAGGAGTATATAGTTATTTTTGCATTCGGATAATTTTTATTATTTCAATTTGAAGTAAGATTATATAAACAATATAAAATGAAAATAAAGTTAAACACGATAGAAGAAGCAATAGCTGAATTACAAAATGGAAATGTAGTTATTGTTGTTGATGATGAGAGTAGAGAAAATGAAGGTGATTTTGTTATTGCTGCAGATAAGGCTACCCCTGAAATCATAAATTTCATGGCAAAATATGGCCGAGGACTTATTTGTGCTCCAATTGAAGAAACTCGTTGCAAGGAGTTAAAACTAGATTTAATGGTAATGGAGAATACTTCTTCTCATGAAACGCCTTTTACTGTTTCTGTTGATTTGATCGGACATGGTTGCACAACTGGAATTTCAGCTCAAGATAGATATAAAACAATAAAAGCTCTTGTCGATAAAGAAATAAGACCTTCTGATTTGGGACGACCTGGTCATATATTTCCTTTAATGGCAAAACCAGGGGGCGTTCTTCAGAGAGCTGGTCATACAGAAGCTGTTGTAGATATCTCTAAATTAGCAGGTTTTTCTGCTGCTGGAGTATTGGTGGAGATAATGAATGAAGATGGAACAATGGCAAGACTCCCAGAACTAATGAAGATTGCAAAGAAATTTCAATTAAAAATAATTTCAATTGAAAATCTTATATCATACAGATTAAAAAATGAAAGTTTAATAAAAAGAGTAGTCTCTGTTAATCTCCCTACTGATTTTGGTGATTTTGAACTTCATGCTTATAAAAACATTATAACTAATGAAGAACACGTTGCTTTAACTAAAGGAAAATGGGAAAAATCAGACCCTATTCTTGTCAGAGTACACTCTTCTTGTGTTACTGGTGATATTTTTGGATCTTGTAAATGTGACTGTGGCGAACAACTTCATAAATCAATGGAAATGATAGAGAAAGAAGGGCGAGGCGTTATTGTATATATGTTCCAAGAAGGGCGAGGCATTGGTTTATTTAACAAATTAAAGGCATACCACCTTCAAGAAAAAGGTTATGATACTGTGGAAGCTAATCTAGAATTAGGTTTTAAACCTGATGAAAGAGATTACGGTATAGGTGCTCAAATTATAAGAGACCTTGAGGTATCTAAAATAAAGCTTATTACAAATAACCCAACTAAAAAAGCAGGGCTAACTGGATACGGGATAGAAATAGTTGAAATAGTACCATTAGTAGTAGAGCCAAATAAGCATAATATGAATTATCTTCGAACTAAACAAGATAAGATGGGGCATAAACTTAACTTGTAAGATAATTTTCAACATACATAGATGCGTATTGATAAATATATTATCCTAAAATAGATTTGCCATTTACAAATGACAGAAAACATTATTTTTTGCAAAATTCTGGATGGTAATACCTAAACGCTATCATAATACACACAATAATTAAATATCCTAAACACCGTAAGTGTGAAATTATGTGTGCTCTGCATGTTGTTATTTAACTTGATAGCAATTTGGTACAACACCACAAATTAGGATTTGCCGAGAATTGGCATTATCAAAAAGAAAAATCAAGGATGTTTTTTTTAATCAGATAAATATTGTTATTGATTAGAACCGAATAAATCAATTAATTAATAAATATTACCAAAAAAGGTGAAAGTGATATAAAATATTTAGAACATCTGGGATTATTGTGTCCAATTGTCAAAAATAAATGGAAAAACACCCAAAATCGGGTGCACTCTGTGCAATATTCCTCAATAAATTGACTAAATTTTGACAAATCATTAACAAAATCTAAAAAAATTAGTGAGATTTAATAACAAAATTATTGAATCGTGATTATTACAACGGTCTCTATTTATTTATTTTTCTATAATTGCATAAATTACCAACATTGGCCCCTTATTTTAGATAAAATACTTAAAATTACTTTCTATTATTATCAATTTTTTGCAATTTTTATAATAATCTAATATTCAACGCTTTACATTAAAATACTTAACTTGCTAATTTTCATTGTGTTATATGCTATTACTTCGCCTTTACTTCGCCCTAAAGTCACCCTAAAGTTACCATAACCCCATTTTTTTAGTAAAATGCTATAAATAAACATGATATATAAACCCAAATTAGTCATTAGATTTTTTTGATAATAGACAAATTCAAATTAATAGCTCCGAAGGAGCGACACTATAGTAACCACCTGCGAAGCGGGTGGCAAGCATGCATCTCCCAAATCCAAGCCCTGAAAAGGCGACACTAAAATCCCTTCTGGCATCAGGGTGATAGAAGAACCTGAGACACCATCAATTGTTCTATTCTGTTTTTTCTAATGACGAATCTGGGATAAATAGTCAATAACAATTGATTTAACTTGTAAGAGTTGAAAAATTTTAGCTTTATACCATTGTTTTTTATATTACATTAAAATCTGAGGATATAAAATCATAATGTCTGTAATATGCTGTAATTACGATAATTATATTTGTTTTGAAAAAATATGATGTAAATTGTTTTAAATTTAGCAAAAAATGTCTCGTCCTAAAATAGGTTTACACATAAAATTAGAATTATGAAAAAAAACTGTAAACTTATTTCCAGATTATCTAAAATAAATGTGTCTTAGATATGCTTTCCTATATTTATATATCATATTTATTGCCAATGTTTTGATAAAGAGAGTGTTTAATGAAAAAGTATGTCAATTTTTTTTAATACGTTCCGTGAATAAAATAACAATATGATTATATTATAGTAAAAAGCTCTTATTCCCTTAAATTTGTTTTAAAAGATTAAAAATATTTTTAATCTTACTTGACTAATAAAATATTTTATTATATATTTGCTGTGTAAATTTATTATATTAAAATACCAAAATATGGTAGAATTTATTAAAATACTCCCTCCTTACAATAAGCATTATTGCTTACCTTATTTGTGCTTAAAAGAAATTGTTTTAAAAACTAAAATATAAAATTATGAAACAATCAAGCCTATTAAATAAAAATTACTCAATGCGAGTTCTATCTAGCATTATAGGAATAATGTTTATCCGTATTAAAAAATTACTACTTATTTTATTTTGCATAATGCTACTTAATAATAGTGGCTCTGCACAAGAAGGGAAATATCATAAATTTGTTAAGGAAGGAATGGAGTGGTATAATATAGTAAATACAACTTATGGAGGAGGGGAGTGTACATTTTATTATTTATATGGGAAATATCAAATAAAAGGAGACACTTTATTTAATGGGGTACATTATAATATACTGTTTTATAATGACTATCCGCAAGATCAGATATGTCAATATATTCTTTTCATACGAGAAGATACATTGCAAAAAAAGTGTATTTATTGGAACCTTATTTAGAACAAAAAGAGTTTGTAATGTATGATTTTTCTGTGTTAATAGGAGATACTGTTATTCCAAAGTTTCTTATTGATTGTTATAATTCTTCAAAATCAGATTTAGAATCCTTTAAAATTATAAAGGGTTTTAATTATTATTATGACGAGACAGAAAACATGAAGCAAATAATTACAACATATAATGATACTTTAATAGAAGGAATAGGATGGAGTAAGTGCAATATTAAAAGAGCAATGGGTGGCAATTTTAGTATTCTTTATGCAAAATATGGAGAAGATACTCTTTTTATAAATAGAGAGTATCAGGATGCAATAAATAGCATTAAAGAAGGAAACACATGGAATAAAACAGTCTGTACAGGAATAAACGAAAATGAAATTGATAAAAACACAAGATTTGTGTTTTTTGACAACACTATTATTGATAATGAAAATAAAAGTGGAATGTATTATCTGTATAACACGCAAGGAGCATTAATAAGTAAAGCAAACTACAATAAAGAAATTAATCTGGAATACCTAAAAACAGGTCTATACTTTATAAATATTTTAACAGAGAATAAAACTTTTAAAATGAAAATATTAATAAATAAAGAATTATGAAAAAATTACTACTTATTTTATTTTGCATAATGCTACTTAATAATAGTGGCTTTGCACAAGAAGGAAAATATCATAAATTTGTTAAGGAAGGTAAAGAATGGACTATTTACAATTGTGCACGTTCTATAGGAAAAAGATGGGGGGATTCGTTGTGTGTTATGTGTGGTTATGATAAAAAATACATAATAGGGGAAAAAGATTCAAGTAGCAATTATTATCATTTAAATATTAAATCAAATTATGCCGATAGTTTAATTGGTTATATTAAGGAAGATACTTTAGCTAAAAAGATTTATTTTGCATTAAAGAATAAGGATACTCTGATATATAATTTAATATTTGATTTTGGTGTAAAGAAAAATGATACTGTTAAGATTCAATATATTGATTTTTGGTATGAAGTTGATACTATATGTTTAAATGTTGATTCAATAGGAGAGATTGATTTAAATGGAGAAAAAAGAAGAATATTTTTTTCTTCACATTTTACAAAATTGAATAATGAGGAGTATTATGATACATTATTTTGGATAGAGGGTATAGGAGGTAATTATGGTTTATTCATTTATGATAATGGATATGATAATTGGCATGAGCTAATGTGTGTCAAGTCTGATAATAATATTGATTATAAGTCCAGAGGATCAATACTATCTCTATTTGAAAATTGCGATGATTCGACATTTAAGGGAATGATTTGCTCGTATGTTGAAAAATTAGGAATCGAAAATATAACAATATCTGTTTATCCAAATCCAAATAATGGAAAGTTTGTTTTTGAAAATATGACAAAAGAGAGTTGTTTATTAGAAATATACAATTTGCAAAAAACAATATTTTATAATATAAATGCAAATGTTGGTAAAAATGAAATAGAATTAAACTTCCCCTCTGGATTATATTTCATAAAAGTAATTTTAAAGAATGATATTAAAATTTTAAAAGTAATAATATATTAAAAACACTCCCTCATTACAATAAGCATTATTGCTTACCTTATTTGTGCTTAAAAGAAATTGTTTTAAAAACTAAAATATAAAATTATGAAACAATCAAGCCTATTAAATAAAAATTACTCAATGCGAGTTCTATCTAACATTATAGGAATAATGTTTATCCACATGAAAAAAATACTATTTATTTTATTTTGCATAATGCTACTTAATAATACTGGTTTTGCACAAGAAGGAAAATATCATAAACTCCTTGAAGTTGGAAGAACTTGGAATCAGGGTCTCAACTATTATATTGATTGTGGAGGAAAATTTTATGTAGATACCGTATTTATTGATAATATTTTTAATTGTCATTGTATTTTTGGACTCAGTAAAATTCAATGCATCAATGATACATTAATCAACAACGAAAATTATTATAAAATTAAAGAAAATGAAAGAATTTTGTTGTTTAGAGAAGATACAATTAATCATAAGGTTTATGTGAAAAAAGATAGTATAGATGTTAATTTATTTGATTATAGTTTGCAATTACATGATAGTGTATATTTTAATTATGGCTATTTTGCTAATTATTATACTTTTAACACAAAAGATTCAATAAAGGGATTTGTAGTAATGGTGGATTCTATAAATATAAGCCCAACAGAAACTCCTGATATTCGAAAACGAATTGTTATAGATTTTGATAATCAGGATTATTCTATGATACAATTAATTGAAGGAATTGGAAGTAATTTTGGATTATCTTCTTTTTCAAGCGAGAATAATAGTAGAACTAATTTTTTAAGTGGTCAACACCAACTTATATGTGTAAGGCAAGACGGTATGGAAATTTTTCATCATAAGGCATATAGTCATTTAGATTGTGACTTTTCTAATTTATGGATTAATGATTTTTGTGGTACAGGTATAGAAGAATTATTTGCAAATAATCATAAAATGTACTATTACGATAACCAAATTATGCTAAAAGCTCCATTTGTAGGTAAGTTCGAAATATATAATTTGAATGGGATGTTAGTTAAAAAAGAAGAAATAAAAAGCACTAATATTAGTATGTCAGAATTAAAAGCAGGATTATATGTTATCCGAATATTTAATGACAAAAGTTCTTATTCATTTAAATTTATTGTAAATTATTAATAAATTAAAATTATGAAAAAGACAATATTTATTTTAACAACAATTCAATTTATATCTGTATTGATAGAGATCTTGCTGAGTACTTATTCGGATTTTGTGAATGATTATTTTAATGCTCGCATTATTCACGATGAACCTATTTCGTTGAAAATTTTTTACAAAAGTAGTACAAATTATTTTAAATTTTATTCATTGTGTTATTTATTTTTTTTATTTTTACAAAATAATTACTCGGGTGAGTAGTTACAAATAAATCTCAAAACTATGAAAAATAAAGTGTTTGTAATTTTATTGTTCTTTCTTATAGGCAAGGAAGGATTTGCAACAAAAGAAGATTTAATATATTTCAAACTCCCATTTAATACGTGGGTGAATAGTTATACAGGAAATTTATTATATCAAAAGAGTAATATTTTCATAAAAAGTGCTGGAGTACCCTTAGAAATAAAACTTTCATATAACAGTGGCACAAATAAATACAATTATGGATTTGGAAATGGTTGGACTATTAATTATAATATGTTTTATGAAGAGACTGGTAGTGCTTTCGTAATAAGAAGAGGTGATGGACGAAAAGATGTATTTACAAAAACTAATATTGGATATTTCTGTCCTCACGGGATAAAGGACACTCTTATTATGTATCAGCAAAATAAATTCAAGATAAATGCAAAAGACAAACTAATATATTATTTTGATAATTCTATACATAAAAAATTAACTAAAATTGAAGATAGAAATGGTAATTACATTGAACTATCATATAGCAATAGTAATCTAACAACTGTAAAAGATAATTTTAACAGAACTATAGATTTATTGTGGAATAATGGATTATTAAAGCAGGTTAAATATTATAATAATACTGAACGATCAATTACGTTGAACTATGATGTAAACAACAATTTAATTGAGGTTATTAATGAATTAGGACAAACAGAGAAGTATAACTATGATGATTGTAAAAAATTAATAAAAATAATTGATTACAAGAATAATCAATGTAATATAAATTATACAGATAAAGATGCAGTGAAAAATGTAAATACGGCTATTTCGAATCATGAAATAATATATGAAAATAATTATAACAGAACAAAATTAATAGAATATAATTCGTCGGCAGATAGGGTGTCATATTATAATTTTGATAATTTGGGAAGAATTATTTCTAAGGAAGGCGGTTGTTGTGGTATAAATAAACAATTTAGATATGATAATGCTGGAAATATTATAGAAATTATTGATGCCAATGGTTATTCAACAAAGTACTTATATAACTCAAAATATAATTTAATAACAGAAACAGATCCTTACAATAAATCTATTGAATACACATACGATGTTTTCGATAATGTTACATCGTCAAAGAATAAAAAAGGAATCGCTGTATATTACCATTATGACAACAGAAGTAATTTAATTCAGATAATAGAACCCATGAATGTTATTAAGAGATTTGAATATAATAATAATGGCAATATGGTTAAATATCAAGATGCACTTGGTAATGTTACATTATATGAATATGACCAATATGGTTATTTAAATAAAATAAGAAAACCTATAGGAGAAGAAAAATTCAAGAATGATATTATTGGAAATATAACAGAGCAGACTGATGCTAATAAAAAGACAACAAAGTATACCTATGATTTTTTAAATAGAATAACAAGGATTGAAACCCCTTTACATAAAATATACTTGTTTGAATATGACGGAAATGGCAACTTGTCAAAAACTACAAAACCATCAGGCAAAAGTATATTGTATGAATATAATGTTAGAAATAATAGAACAAAGCAAACAGAAGGTACATTAATTACGAAGTACGAGTACGATGAGTCTGGGAATCTTATTAAAACAATTATGCCAAATGGAAACTGTATTAACAAAAAATTTGATGAGAAAAACCGACTAATCGAAGTTAATGACAATATGGGAAAAATTGTTGAATATGAGTATGATAATGGGGAAAACATTGTCTCTGTAGTGGCAAATAATAATAAATCTATATTAAGATATAACAAGCTAAACAAAATAATTGATTTAACTGATGTAAATGGAGTTAGAAATTTTATGGAATATGATAATAATATGAATGAGATAAGGAAAATTGATGGCAAGGGTAATATCACAAGTTATTTTTATGATGAATTTGACAGATTAATAGAAACACATAATCCTGATGGAGGTATTATTTTTAATAAATATAATAAATTGGGATATGTTACTGAAAAAACAGATCCGAATGGCAATAAAACAAACTACAAGTACGATAATAATTATAGAACAACAAAGATTACATATGAGAATGGCATTATTGAAGAGTATGATTATGATGATAATGGCAACATTTTAAAAAAGAAAAATAACAAAGGAGTTATCAAATATTATTACGATAATGATAATAAATTACTACAAAAAAAAGGAGATAATTTAGTGAGATACGAATATGATATTGATGATAATATTATATCGATTAAGAATCCAATATCTGACATTTTTTATAAATATAATGAGAATAATAAAATAATTGAAGAAATACAAGGGAAATATAGTATTAAGTACAATTATGATGAATCTCAAAGAATAAGAAAAGTTACACATCCTAATAATGATATTATTACGGAATATGAAAATTATAGAGGAGAAATAGAGAGTATTTTCTATAATGGTGTAAAATTGATTGAAAATAAATATAATAATGGGGTGTTAACTCAAGTAATAAAGAATAATAGTATTACAACAGACTATGTATATAATAATAAAGACGAAATAATAAAAATAAAACATAAAATAAGTGATGAATTAATAGAAAGCAATTACACTTATAATGAAATTGGGAATATCACTAACATTGAAAAAAAATCTGGTATAATTGATTCTGTCAATACAATAAATATAATCGGTATAGAATCTTTACATTATAGTTATGACAACATGAAAAGATTAATAAAATATGAAAGGGATGTTAATAATCAACAGTATGAGTTAATTGAATATTTTTATGATAGGACTGGAAATTTTACAAGGATTAAAAACGGAAATAAAATAACAAGTTTCAATACTAACAAGTTGAATCAATACACCAAAATAATAGATAATGGTATTGTTTACAATCTTAAATACGATGATAATAGAAATTTAAGATTTGATGGGATTAATAAATATAAATATGACATTGAAAACAGATTGTTAAAAATTAAAAAGGATTTAAATGATATAACTTTTAAATATGATGGAACTGGAAGAAAAGTAGAAAGCAAACAAAAAAGGCAAGAATTAGCATACATATATGATGATAGGTATAGAAATGTATACGCAAACCTAACTAAGGGAGATAATAGTTTTGATATAGTTAATATATATGGTTCAGAAATAGACGACATATATTTTACAAATAAAAAGAATAAATTTTCGTACTACGTTACCAATCACCAAGGTTCAATAATAGGAATTGCTAATGACCAAAATAATTTAATAAGAAGTTATGATTATGATGCTTTTGGTAATGTTTTAGAATCAATGCAACAGAATAATAACGCGATGTTATCATCTCTTAGATTAAATGAAATTAGTTTACTTGAAAATAATATATTATATACTGGCAGATATATAGAGGCGAAAGGCATATATGATTATAGGTTGAGAAATTATAATTCTATAATAGGACGGTTTATGCAGATTGATCCAATAGGTATGTGGACAGATAAAGCAAATTTTGGAAATGGCTATACTTATGTGAGCAATAATCCAGTAAATAATGAAGACCCTTATGGTTTAGAACCATTTTATGGAAATTATTGCGGTTCTGGCGGAGGGGGGAATCCTATAAATGAAGTTGATAAATGTTGTCAAACACATGATGCTTGTTATGAGGATTCAGGTCTTTCAGGGGCATGGGGCGTTGCACAGAATTTAAGATCTTATTGGGGTGAGTATCAAAGAAAAAAATGTGAATACCCATTTCTTGGTTGTGTAGCAATTGCTATTGTAAGAGGAAATCCAAAATTACCAAAAATTAGAGAAGAATTAACATGTAATCAATCTTTTTTTAGAAGGCATATAACACTACTACAAACCCCACAAACTTATAAAAATGAACCCCTTTATTAAATTTTTAAAACAAAAATACAAATACATTTTGATCTGGAGTTGTGTTTTGTTTTCTATATATATGTTAAGAAAGTTTTTGTTTGCATTTGCATATATTGTGTGCGGTGTATATGTTTCAGAGATTTTAAGCCCTTTTACACATTCATACAATAATAAACATGATAAAGATTGTAGCGGTATTTCCAATCAATTAAATGCATTTTACATCCTGACGAATCCGCTAAACAATAAATTGAATATTAATGATTTGTATAATGCTCAGGATATTGATATTGATTTACCTGATAGTATAAAAAAGGTACTTCTTTTAACAGGACCTGATGAATATGGGAATTTATTATTAGGCACATCTAATACAAATTCTAAAACATTATGCCAATATCAATTGTATTATATAAAAAATGAGACATATTCAAGCATATTATTTCCTCAATTACTCAAGTTTAAATATGTAAAAAAGATTAAAGATTCATTAAATCATGGTATTTGGAATGCTTTTGCAATAAATAGTAAGGGTAGTCTTCTGGCTTTTATTAGCGAGATTGGACTAAAAAAAATTAAAGGTTCTGATAACTTAGTTAGATTTGGCAATTTGGAAATATGGGATATGTATTCTTATAAACGGGTTCTCAGGATTGACAGTGTTATTGATCAAGGAATTGCTTGGTATAACAATGAAGATAAAATAGTATTCTCAAAAGCAATAGTGAATAATGGACAAAAAATGCATAATAATAAAGAGTATGAAAATTGGAATTGTTTACCACAATTAAGTATATATGACATGAAATACAAGACAACAAAAACCATTGATTTAGGTTATAATCCTATAGTTACTTTTGACAATAGAATATTATACTCAGGTTGTGTTTATCATTATTATTACAAAGTATTTGAAGAACCGAATATAATAAATGAGCTTGATATAAATAAATGGAAAATAAATAGAATGATATCGTATATGGGAAATGAAAATATTTTGTTTATAGGTTCAAATACAAATACTAAATACAATCTCAAAACATTTGATAATGAGTTTTTAATTAGAGGCGAAATTGGGAAAAACTGTGCTGATACAATTATGCCTAAAAGGAGTCAAAGGAGTATTATTAGTTACGGAATTTTAAAATCTAATTGATGAATTATGAAAAAAATTAAATTAATTTCACTGTTTTTAAGTATTACAGTAATTCTATCAACAAATCTGCATTCTCAAAACTTTTTTAATAACTTAGGTTATTTGAATGGTGCATTTGGAGAAGGTGGTGATGAAAAGGAAATATGTTGCAATATTGATTTCACAATTAGTTATGCTGGTATTAATTGCGAAAAGCAAAACTTGTTTTTTAATTATAGCTTAGTTGAAAATGTTGCAGCAACAGAATTTTTCTGGGATTTTGGAGATAATACAACAAGCAGTGAACAGTATCCACAAAAAAGATTTAATAGTACTGGAAATTATACTATTCATTTAACTATTAAAAATAATGTGTGTGTTTTGACGAAATTTATTAGCATTTTTATAAATCCAAACCTTCTAATTGATGCTGGAATAGACCAATCAATTTGCCCTAATACTTCAACTAATCTCAATGTTACTGGTGGAGTTACATATCAATGGAATGATGGCAATTCGACAAACTCAATGACCGTACAGCCTACGGAAACAACAACATATTTTGTTACGGGAACGGATGGGAATGGGTGTACTGGGTCGGATGATGTAGTTGTTGTGGTTCTGCCGAGTCCTGTGATAAGTGCTGGAAATGATATTAGTGTTTGTGCGAATACTTTAGTTACTCTCAATGTTACTGGTGGAGTTACATATCAATGGAATGATGGCAATTCGACAAGCTCAATGACCGTACAGCCTACGGAAACAACAACATATTTTGTTACGGGGACGGATGAGAATGGATGTACTGTTTCGGATGATGTGGTTGTTGTGGTTCTGCCGAGTCCTGTGATAAGTGCTGGAGATGATATTAGTGTTTGTGCGAATACTTTAGTTACTCTCAATGTGACAGGTGGTGTTTCATATTCATGGAATGATGGTTGTGTGGAGGATAACTTGCTAATTGTCCCTGCGGAAACAATGACATATTATGTAACAGGAACTAATGAGAATGGCTGCACAGCAAGTGATGATATTGTTGTAAATGTATTTCCTTTGCTTGTTATTTCGGCTGGAGAAGATGTAACAATTACAGAAGGAGAAACAATAGAATTAACGGTTCGCAGTACGAGTGTAATTACTGAATACTTATGGAGTACAGGAGATTTAACTGCGTTAATATCTGCAACTCCTACACAAACTATAACATATACTGTTACGGCAACAGATGAAAATGGATGTTCAGCAACAGATGAAGTCGAGGTTATGGTTATGCCTCAACAAGTTCAGGAATGGGCATGGGGAAGAGCCTTGCATGGTTCGGGTTATGATAGAGGCAATAACGTTGCAGTAGATGCTAATGGTAATGTTTATGCAATAGGATATTATAAAAGCGGTGTGCTTAGTGTAGAAAATTTGCAATTTAATAACGCTGGGAGTGAGGATATTATACTTGTAAAATATAATAATAACGGTGATTTATTATGGGCAAGAAGTCTCGGAGGTCCAAATTATGAATGTGGGTATGATGTTAAGATTACAACAGATGGGAATAATAATTTTTACATAACAGGTTATTTTTATAGTCCTACAATACAATTTGGAAACATTACTCTTTATAATTCAAGTGTTTCGACATCTGCTGGAGATGTATTTATTGTAAAATGCGATGGTGATGGAAATGTTATATGGGCAAAGAACAATATAGGGATATATGATGAAAATGGGTTAAATATAGCTGTTGATAAAAATGGAAACTTTTACATAACAGGATTATTTAGCTCTCCGACAATAACATTTGATGATAAATCTGCTACCAATAGTGGTAGCTTTGACATGTTTGTTGTAAAATACAATTCTAATGGAGAAGCTCTGTGGGTCAGAAATCTTAATGCAAGTGGCACGGAGTTTTCTTATGGGGTTAATTTCGATAAAGATGGGAATGTGTATGTAACAGGACGAACAAGTAGCAGCTCAATAAACTTTGCAGGGAGTGTTATTTATGGACATGGTAATTATGATGGATTTCTTGTTAAATATGATGCTAATGGTAATGAATTATGGGGAAAATTAATAGGAGGTTCTGGTTATGATATAGGAGATGAAATATGCACTGATGAAGATGGAAATGTTTATTTAACAGGGTATCATGGAAGCAGTATGAATGTTGATGGAATAAATTTAACTTGTCAGGGAAGTTATGACATATACGTTATAAAATATTCTCCAAATGGGAATATAATATGGGCAAGACGTGCAGGAGGAAATGGCATAGATTATAGTGTTGGAATTTCATATTCACATAGTACATCCGATATATTTGTTGGAGGTTATTATAATAGTAGCAGTATGACATTTGGAACAGAAACAGTAAATGGTCATGGTGGATATGACATGCTTTTACTTAGGTATGATAAAGATGGAAATGAAAAATGGGTGTTGAATGAAGGTAGCACAGCTAATGATTATCTAATGGGTTTTACAATAGATGAATGCAGTAATCTTTATGTTACGGGTTCATACACAAGCTCAACATTGCAATTTGGAAATGATATTCTTACAAATTTTGGTGATGGCGATATGTTTGTTGCAAAATATGGAGGTAGTTGTACAGATTATCTCGCAAAAAACAATAATGAACGATATGAAAAAGGTCATAATGGAAAACTTGGATATGACAGCAATGTTGGGAAGCAAAAAAATAAAGAAACATTCATGTCTGAACTAAATGTTTATCCTAACCCAACTAATGGAGAAATAAATATAGAATACAGTTTAAGTGCAGATGGACATGTTAAAATAATAATTTATGATGTTTTAGGCAATATTATAAATACATTATTTGATAAGGAAACAGGCGCAGGTAAACATGTATTGTCAAGTAATTTGTCGGGGAATGGAATATATCTTATAGAGCTAATAAGCAATGATGGAATATTGCATCAAAAGGTTGTAAAAAAATAACTTATGTAAACTTCTGCATTTTACAAAACGTTTAATTGTTAATAAATTATTGAAAACAAAATACTTGACAATAGGGCGTTCTTTGAAAAAGAAGTGATAAACTGTAAGTTATAAACATTCATTTTTAAATTCTTTTTATTTTTTTTGCTATTTTGTTGAAAAATCGTTAGTTATTATGCCGTTTTTATAAGCGTTTTTGTGTATTTTTACAAAATTTAAAATGTAAAATAAGGGTATATTAAATAATTCTATGAATAAATCAAATACTTTTAAATGGCTAATAATGACTATTATAAGCATTATTTTGCCATTGATAGGCTTTTCGCAAAAAACAGATATTTATTTAAAACCGTATTCAGATTATAATACAGCAATAGATTTGTATAGCAAGGAGAAATATGGTGCAGCACAAAATATTCTGGAACAACTCCTTTCGTCTAATAATTCTTACATAAAGCATAATTCTTCATATTACTATTCTCTTTGTGCCGCAAATTTACAACATCCTAATGCAGACAAATTATTACAGTCTTTTATTGTTAAATTTCCTGAAAGTAATCACCGAAAAGATGTGTACTTTACTTTAGGAAAAGTTCAATACAATAATAAAAAATATAAAGAAGCGATAAAAGCTTTTAAGCATATTGAAGCTATTGATTTGAATAATGATGAAATTTCTGAATATTATTTTAAGTTAGGATATAGCTATTTTTCAGAAAACAATTTAGCAAATGCAAAAACTGCATTTTACGAAATAAAAGAAACTGAGACAAAATATGCTTCATCAGCAAAGTATTATTATGGACATGCTTGCTATATGGAGGGTAATTATGAATGTGCTTTAAGTGAATTTATAAAGCTTATCAATGATGATATTTTTAGTTCTGTCGTCCCATATTATATTAGTCAAATTTACTATCTACAAGAGAAATATGAAGACTTAATAGAATATGCTCCTCCTGTATTGAAAAATCCTGATACAAAAAGAACAGATGAAATGGCTAAACTTATAGGAGAAGCTTATTACCGAACTAATCAATTTTCAGAAGCAGTTCCATTTTTTTCTTTATATATGGAACAAACTAAAAATATAATTAAAAGAGATGATATTTATGAAATAGCTTTTTGTTTATACAAGTCTGAAAAATATGATGAGGCAATAGAGAAGTTTACAGAAATAGCAAATAGTGAAGACTCTCTATCTCAAATAAGTTATTATTATCTGGGAGATTGTTATCTTAAAACTAATAAAGATAATTTTGCTAAAAACATGTTTTTGTCAGCATACCAAATTGACAAAATAAAAGAAATAAAACAAGATGCTTTGTTTAATTATGCTTTACTTACTTATAAACTTGATTATAACCCATACAACGAAGCTGTAAAGTCTTTTTCTACATACATAGAAAAATATCCAAAATCTGAACGAGTTGATGAAGCTTATTCTTTTTTAGTTAAGATATTCCTTAATACAAAAAATTTTAAAGGAGCTTTAGAGGCTATAGAAAAAATTAAAAACAAAAACTATGAACTTCAAGTTGCTTATCAAAGAGTTGCTTATAACAGGGGGATAGAATTATTTAATAATGCTGAATACGAGGAAGCTATTGCACATTTTGAAAAATCAAGAACTTATAAACTTGATTTGTCAATTAATGCTCTTTCTTATTTTTGGATGGGAGAAGCGTTGTACAGAATGGGTGAAAATGAAAAAGGGATTGAAGATTTTAAGTCTTTTTTATATCAACCAAACTCAACCAAACTTGAAGAATATAGTTTAGCTCATTATAATATTGGATACAGTTATTATCAAATTAAAAATTTTGATAATGCTATTCTTTGGTTGAAAAAGTATGTAAATGAATTTGAAGATGAACAACTAGAGTACAAATCTGATGCTTATCTTAGAATTGCAGATAGTTATTTTATAAAAAAAGATTATGCAAGTGCCATAACTAATTATGAAATGGTTATTAAGAGTGAATCAATTGATGCCGATTATGCTATATATCAAAAATCAAAATGCTTTGGGATAACAAATAAATATCAAGAGAAAATAGATAATCTTCTTGTTTTGTTAGATAATTATAAACAATCTGCTTATTATGATGATGCTCTGTATGATTTAGGAGAATCATACATTATAATAAATAAGCAAAATGAAGCTATTAAATACTTCGCTAATATTGTTGATAATTATAGAAACAGTAGTTTTTATAAAAATTCATTATTAAAATTAGGACTTATACACTATAATCTTCAAGATGATAGAGCTTCTCTTAACTCTTTAAAACGATTAGTTGGAGAATATCCTGGTACTATACAATCAAAAGAAGCTCTTGTTACTATAAAAAATATTTATGTAGAGCTGGATAGCGTTGAAGAGTTCTTTAAATACGTAAAAGTTCTTCCTTTTGCTAGTGTTTCTGATGCCGAACAAGATTCTTTAACATATTCTGCAATAGAAAATAGATATATGAGTGGTGATTGCAACGGAGCAATTGCAGGTTTTACTGATTATTTGCAAAAATTTCCGTATGCTTTTTTTCAAGTAGAAGGAAATTTTTATAGAGCAGAATGTGAAATGAAAAGTGATAATTTCGAACAAGCTCTTGAAGGATATAATTTTGTAATAAATAAATCATTTAACCGATTTACTGAAAAATCACTTATTAATGCAGGTTATATATATTTAGAAAAACTAAAAAACTATAAGGAAGCAATAGTAATATATTCTCGTTTGGAAAAAGATGCTGAGTTTGCTAATAGCCTTGTAGAAGCAAGAAGAGGTTTGTTAAAATCAAACTACTTTTCTAATAACTTTGATTCAACAATTACTGTAGGAAAAAGGCTATTAGATTTGGATAAATTAAATAATGAAACTGTTGCTGAAGCTTATTTTATGATAGGTACAGCTTTTTTAAAAAATAATGACTTAGATTCTTCTTATGAAAGATTTATTGCCACAACAAAATTAACTAAAAGCGAATTAGGAGCAGAGGCTCAATATAATATTGCATATATAGAATATCTGAAAGGGAATTATGATGAGTCAGAAAAATTAATTTTTGAAATAATTAATCAGGTTCCTTCATATGACTACTGGATTGCTAAAAGTTTTATTTTGCTTGCTGAAAACTATGTAAAAAAAGAAAATTTCTTCCAAGCTCAACATACTCTTAAAAGTATTATTGATAATTATGAAGGAGAAGATCTTGTTAAAATTGCACAAGAGAAACTTGATAAAATTATAGAAGAAGAAAAAATAAAACAGAAAAAAGAAGAAGAGGAAAAACTAAAAACACAATTTGGAGATAATAACGATGAAATCATTTTTAATGATAACGAATTTGAAAAAGGGGAAAAAGATACTTTAATAAATAATAAAAATAACGAACAAATTTCTCCTGAAGAAAAGGAAGGAGAACCAATAGACCAAATTGAGGTAATTCCTGATAATGATAACAGTACAGAAGAAAACAATAATCAAGTAATCCCAGAAGAAAAGAATGACTCTACCAATCAAATAATGCCTTTAGAAAATGAAAGCATTATTAATCCCGTTGTTCCTGAAGATAAAGTGGCTCCAGAGGATAAAAATGATAACACAAATCCAGTCAAGCCAAAAGATGGTGATGATTATAATAATCAAGTATTATCTAATGATAATAAAGATGAAAAGAAAAATGAAAATATAGAAATAAAGGCAAAAAAAAATAAATCTAAAACAATTAACCCAGATGATATATAATAAATTTTTATTTTTTGTTACTTTTTCAATAATTTTAATCCTTTCTGCTAAAGCTCAGAATAAGGATACTGCGGTGCTTCATAATGAAGAAATTTTTGTTATAAAAACTTATGAACCAACAGTTATTGAAGCTGAAAAATTAAGTAATGATCCTCAAATAAAAGATACGTTTAATCTTAATAGAAATGTTAATTTTCGTATTCTTGCTCCTCATTTCAAAACTGTATTTAATATTGATACAATAAAACCTCTAAAAGTAGGAGGAGAAAGCTTAACTAAACTTTATAATTCTTATTTAAAATTAGGATTTGGTAATTATACTACCCCTCTTGCTGAATTATATATTAATAACTTGCGCTCTAAAAAGTTTAATGCTGGAGGTTATATAAAACATTTATCTTCTAAAGGAAAAATAAAAGAAACTTATTATCCTGAGTATTCAAATAATAGTGCAGGTGTTTACGGCAAAAAATATAATAAAAATTATATATTATCAGGAAATATAGACTTTGAACGAAATGTTTTGAATTATTATGGTTATGATGAGAATTTCTCAGATTTAATTAGACCTCAGTTTGATTTAATTAAAAAAAATGATTTTAAACAGTATTTTTGGGGATTAAATACTAAAGTGGGAATAGCTAATAATGCTCCTGATACAGGTAAAATTAATTATAAAACACAGATTGCTCATTATATTTATGCAGATAATTATGATTTGACCGAAAACAATTATAAAATAAGCAATAATATCAACAAAATAAATAAACGTAATTCAACATTTGATAACTACACTTATGGAATTAACTTAGATTTTAACTATAATAAAGATAAGAATAAAGATACTGCAAATAAAACAACAAGAGAAGAAAGTGTATTGTTTGGGCAGCCTTATTTTAGCATTAATAAAGATGCTGTTTCTATACTCGTTGGGTTAAACAATTATGTATCATTTAAAAATAATAATAGCAATTACTATTTCTCCCCTGAATTAAATGTTAGTTTTAATGTCTCTGATATTTTTGTTCCTTATGGTGGGGTATCTGGGAAGTATGAACAGTTAACTTATAAGTCAATTACACAGGAAAACCCTTATTTTATATATAATGACTCAATAGAAAGTCCTAATAAAAAAATTAGCTTCTTTGGAGGAATAAAAGGAAATATTACTCCAAAAATATATTATAATTTTTCTGCAGACCTAAGCCAATATGACAATATGTATTTCTTTGTAAATCCAGAAAACAATATTGCCAACAATCAATTTTCTCTAACATATTCTAACGCTGATATCCTTAAATTAAAAGGGAGTGTTAATTTCTTAATAAAAGATAAAATTAATTGTGGAATAGAAGGTGTTTTTTATAATTATTCTTTAGATGATACTATAGAAGCTTGGCAAAAACCAACATTGGATATAGGTCTTTTTTCTGAATACCGTATAAATAAAAAAGTAACAGTTAAAGGTACCTTTATGTATAAAGGAGAAAGGGCTTTCCGTTTTGCAGAAACGGTTATTAACACTATGGATACCATAAATCCTCCTTTCTCAATAAAATATAATAATAATAAATTAAAACCTTATTTAGACTTCAATTTGTCTTGTGAATATAGATATTCCAATGTTATTTCTGCTTTTGTGAATATCAATAATTTTACTAATGGGCGCAACTACTTCTGGGGAAACTATCCTTCTCAAAAGTTAAACTTTATTATAGGAGTTACTTATTCTTTATAAAAAATTATAAGAGAATAACTATATTTCTAAAGCAAAATATATTATTGTGCTAAATCACTCAATATTTATTTAGGAAAATATTAAATGTAAATATTAATTTTAATGTATATTTGTTAGTTTTCTAAATAGATATGATTTGAGAAAAATAATTCAAAATAAAAAGTTAATTTATAGTTTAGTTTTTGCTGCTTTTATTTCAATAATTAGTTTGTTGTTAAATAAAGGCTGGTTCTTTTACAATGATATAAGCAAAGAACATAAGCATATTCAAGAAAGATTTTTAGAAAGAGAAAAATTAATAAATTCTATTTTTTTAGAATTTGATAGCACTTACAAAAATACAGATAGCTCTCTTCATAAATACTTGAATTATAAAAACAGTCATTTAGTTGCAAATGACATGTCCTTTTTTGTTTATGACCAACAGAATCTATTATATTGGTCTGACGATAAAACTCCTATTCAAAATTTATATTATCCAGAAAAAGACTCTTCTGGGTTACTTCAATTGAAAAATGGATTGTACTATTTTAAGATTAATAAAAAAGAAAATTTGTTTAAAATAGGACTAATTTTATTGCAAACAGATTTTCGTTATGAAAACAATTATCTTGAAAATAAAATATCAAAATATCTAACTTCTGACAATAAATTAAATATAACGAAAAGTATTTCTGACAATAAAATATCAAATGCAGATGGTAAATATATTTTTTCATTAACAAAAAAGACAATTCCAAAAGATCAGCATACAGAATTGTTAATGTTATTTATTTACATACTCATTGTCTCATCTATTCTATTTTTTGTTGATAATTTAATAAATATATTAAAGTCAAAATCTATAATAATTTTAATTGTAATATTACTTCGGTTTATTAGTTTCTATTTTAAATATCCACATTTTGTTTACGAACTATCTTATTTTTCTCCAAAATATTTTGCAATATCATATTTCATTCCTTCAATAGGAGATCTTATTTTTAATCTTATTTTTCTTTTATACATAATACAAGTAACAGCTAGAATTTTATTAAGAAAAGTCCTTCTAAAACCAAATAAAAAATTAATATTTTCTATTGTAACTCTTTTTATTACATTTATTATTTTCATACTAAATATTGAGTTAATAAACAATATAATTACAAACTCAAAACTAAATTTTGATTTGTTAAATTACTCTAATGAAATTGATAATTCGGCCTTTATAATAAGCATTGTTATTATTCTTATTACAGCAATAATATATTATTGCACTCGTTTAAGCATATTTCTATTTAAGGATATCTCAACTAAAATATTTATAATTACATTATTGGCTCTAAATATTGTATCTGTAATTATTTTTTACAATAAAAATATAACAGAACAAATAATTCCAATCTTAATTTATTCTATTGTCATTTATATATTCAGGCTGTTCTCTATCTCTAATTATAAAGGTTTTTTTCTTAAGCATATAATATTCATTGCTGCAGTTTCAATAATATTTTCTTATATAATTAATTTCAATAATAATATTAAAGAGCTTAACTATAGAAAAACTATAGCTCTAAAATTAGCAGATGAACATGATCCTTTAGCTGAATTTTTCTTTATTGATCTAAGAACAAAAATTCTTGATGACGAGATTATATGTAATTACATAAATAATACTGACAAAATACAACAAATTATAAGAAAAAGATTACAACAAAAATATGTTAATGGATACTTTTCAAGATATGATTTTCAAATAACTATCTGTAATCAAAATGATAGACTTTTTATCAAACATCTTAATCAACAAAAAAATTGTATACAATTCTTTAAAAATATAGTTAAAGATTTTGGAATAAAAACTATTTGTCCAGATTTCTATTTTCTAGACTATGGCACTGGTAGGAAGAGTTATTTGGCTATTTTGGAATATCCTCATGTAAATTCTACTTCATTTTTATTTATAGAATTTGATTCTAAAGTTATTGCAAAAGATCCAGGATATCCCGATTTATTAATGAATTTAGAGTTATATAAAGAGTTTTCGGGGATATCTAAATATTCTTATGCAAAATACAAAAACAATGACTTGGTGCACAGATACGGCTCTTATTTTTATGATATTAGCTTAAAAAAAGATACTGCAAATTCTGAAGAAATATTGTTTTTGAATAAAAACAATTACTCTCATTTGATATATAAGCTTGATGATGTAAACACTATTGTTGTAAGCATTAAAAATAAGGACATTATTGAATATATAAACCCTTTTACTTTTATTTTTATTCTATTATTGTTTGTGTTGTTTGTCTATTATTTTGCTAATAATATGAAAATGATATTGACTAAAAGGATGTCATTAAAAGACAAAATTAGGATGTATATGATATTTCTTGTAATTTGCTCTTTCCTACTAATGATGTTTGTTACAATAACATTTATAAACCGAACTTTTGAAATACAAAACAATAAAGAACTAAAAACTAAATCTCAATCAATATTATCTGAATTAGAAAAAACATTTTTCCAGCAATCTGATTTGTCTGTAAATGACTATGATCTATTTTCTGAGCATATATTACAACTAGCAAATCTGTTTGCGACAGATATTAATATGTATGATAGTAATGGAAAATTATTAATATCATCAAGACCTCAAATTTTCGAAGAAGGATTTGCCGGAATGATGATAAACCCTAATGTTTATAGAGATTTTATTTATAATAATAAAACTTTTATTATATTGGATGAAAATATAGGTAAATTAAAATACAACTCTTCATATATGCCTATAAGAAACTATCAAAACAAAACTATAGCATACTTAAACATTCCCTATTTTGCAAAAGAAACGGATATGAAAAAAGAGCTTTATTCTTTTGTAATAACAACTATAAACATATATACACTGTTAATTATGCTAGCAATATCAATTGCAGTATTTATTTCAACAAGAATAACAAAACCATTGTCCATAATTAAAGAAAAACTGAGAAATATAAAAATAGGAATAAAAAATGAAAAAATAGAATGGAATAAACAAGACGAAATCGGACAACTTATTAATGAGTATAATCGCCTTGTTGACGAGTTAATCATTAGTGCGAGTAAACTAGCTAAGTCTGAAAGAGAGTCCGCCTGGAGAGAAATGGCCAGACAAATAGCTCATGAGATAAAAAATCCACTAACTCCAATGAAACTAAACCTTCAATATTTGCAGAAAATAATTATAGATAAAAATGAAAATTGGGAAAGTAAATTTAATAAATCTGCAAATTCTATTATCGAACAAATAGATTCCATAGCTTCTATAGCTAATGCTTTTTCTGAGTTTGCTAAGTTTCATGCAAAAACAGAAAAAGAAAAAATACTTTTAAAAGAGTTTATTTATCAACATTTTGATTTATACCTGCCTAATGAGAAAATTAAATTCACTATTTTTAATGTTAATATTAGTGACTTTGATTATATATTCTATGATAAAACACAACTAATTTCTGTACTTAATAATCTTGTAAAAAATTCTGCAAATGCATTAGAAAATATAGAAGAGCCTTTAATTAAAATAATTTTATTAAAAAAAGAGAACCTTTTTGAAATAAACATTGAGGATAATGGACCTGGTGTACCTCTAGAAATGAAAGAAAAAATATTTAATCCTTATTTTACAACTAAAACAACTGGTACAGGATTAGGTTTAGCAATTGTAAAAACAATTGTAGAAAACCATAATGGAAAAATAGAATACTTCTCTGAGCCTTTTATTAAAACAGTATTTACTTTTACTATACCAATAATAAACAGCAATCCCTAATTGTCTTGTTATAAAATAGATTTATACGTAAAATTAAAATTATGGAAGGCATGGTAAATTTATTTTAAGATGAGACCGTTGCAATAAGTACGAGACCGTTGCAAGGCAAAATTTCATAAAATAATTACATAAATTATTAACAAACAGTTGTTTGTGTTAAATAATTTTGTATAT
>Ga0154552_1017_pt1 | contig 37885 bp, 29 predicted proteins | sample RifGroF2_FD_105695 | JGI IMG/M metagenome (GOLD analysis project Ga0154552, IMG submission 105695) | Bacteroidetes bacterium GWF2_29_10
ATGTTACACTATCTGTTGAACATATCGTTGTTGCACTGGCTACTACTGCAACAGAAGGAACTACAGCTAATTCAACATAAACAACAATGCTGTCTTGGTCTGTACAGGCTCCACTTGTTCCTGTTACAATGTAAGTTGTTGTAGAAAGTGGAGAAACTGTTGTTGGGTTTATAGTAGAGCCATTACTCCATGAATAACTTGTAGCTCCTGTTGCTGTTAATGTAGCTCCTCCAGTGCAGATTGTTTGATCACTTCCTGCATTAACAGAAACAGAATCAATTTTTAATATTGCAAAGTTAGAAGTATCATTTGGTTGAACAGCACCACTTGCTATGCACTCATATTTATAATTATTCATTGAAAACACGGCATTAGATATAAACAAAGTGTCATTTTTAGCCCCAGCATATATTGGATATGTACCTCCATCGTTTATTGTAACATAACCATTCCCATCATTTTTATTAACTATCCACTGAAAAGAAAGAGGAGCAGACCCTGTTGCTGATACAGAAAACATAGCATTTCCAAAACTGCATGTTGTGTCATTTATAGGATCTTTAGTAATTCGAGGAGTACTAACAAATCCTGTAAATGCAGATATATTGATTAAAGTTTTATACGTAACTTTGTTATTTAAAGTATCTTTAGTAACACTTGGAAAAGTCCACAAACCATCAAATTTTCCCCAATACATTCCTTGTTCAAAATCTTTGTAATCAAATAAAACAAAGTCTTCGTTTCTATAATTCAAAGTTAAATCATAAGAACTAAAAGTTAAAGCATTAGTTTCAAATTCCCAGTATCTTTTTATTTGTTTTAAAGAATCATGAGGAGGATTAGGATGATAATCTTCGTAAACAGTTCCAAATACATAATCATACGCAGATGTAATAGTGTTAAAATCATAAGTAGCTGGGGAATATCCATTATCAGTACCTATATGAAAAGTGAAGTTTTGAATACCAGATTTTGGAGGAAAAAATTTTGCAATGGACCCATTTAAATATCCATTAGTTCTTATTGACTTACATGCGCTATCTAGTACAATAAATTGGGTACCTGTAACTAATTGCCCATTTGTAAATTTAGTAGCAGAATTAACGAAAAAATAATTTCCATCAATATCATCATCTAAATACACATTATTAGTATTATTTATTTCTAAAGTATCTAAACTAATACCTACTTCAGATAAATCCCCACTTAGATTAAATATTTGTTTATTTGTGCCTGTAAAAGAAAGTTTTGATCCTTTTTCATATCCCAAAATATAACCTTTTGCATTAATAGTATCTCCCTTAAAATTTAGTGTGTATCCAGATGTCATTTCTGAAAGTTGAATGGTAGATTTTACAATAGGAGTTGCTACAATATCTAAATTACCATAACATTCAACATCTCCGTTAAGAATAATGTTATGAATGCTAGTCATGTCACTACTTATATATGTTTTTAGTCCTGGAGTTTTTCCTTTTATTGCCCAATTAATTGCAGAGTAGCTTTCAGTACAACCAGCTTGTAAATATCCTCCTGTATAGTTAAAATTAGTTGATTGTACATTATAATCAGGGTTTGATGTATTTTCATTATTAAGATAAATATATCCTCCTGACATTGTAAAATCAACATTTTGAGAAAAATCAAAGGCACCTTTTGCTGGATTTAAGCTTCCCCAACACCCAACAAAAAGTTGACCACCAGATTGCGAAAAATTAGCTTTTTCACTTCCTCCTAGCACATCATAAATACCTCCATAAATATTCATGACACCTGATTCTATATTAATTTTGGCTCCATTGTATACAACAACATCATTTGGATAATAAGTATAAATATCTACTAAATCTATAGTATCTATACTTTTAACAATTAATTCTCCTTTTATTTTAAAAGGTTCTTCACTGTCATATAATAAGTAGTTAGGAGCAATAGAGAAGTTTTTATTATTAAGAACAAGCCTAAAATTTTCACCTATACCATATTCTGCTCCACCAAAAGTAAAAAGAGGGTAGTTTAAAGTTCCATTTCCTGAAAGCATAAATGTTCCCATTGGATTATTAAATTCGTAAGAATATAAAAAGCCTAAGTCTTCATAGTTTTGACAATTTAATACTCCTCCATTATAAATAAAGTTAAGAGTATCATTCATTGTATTTTTTAGAACAAACAAAGAATATAAATCAGTAGTACTTCCAATAGATGTTGTAAAAGAAGTATTTGAACCATAAATTGCTAAATCAGCATAAATAGATGTTCCAGAAAATAAATCTTCATAATAAAGATTTATATTTCCATTATTGATAACATTACCAGCTATGTATATAAAGTTTCCTGGAGCGTCTGTCCATCCATCACTTTCTGTAGATAAATAGCTTCCATTATTAATAACAACATTTCCATCAACCCAAAACTCTTGCATTCCTCCAAACATTGAATGAAAAGCTAATTCAGAATTAGTTTGAAGTGTTAAATCCTTACATTCTGCAACAAAGTCATCAAATAATATATAGGAATTTGTTCTTATTGTTATATTGTTTGAAGCAGATGGTGAAACCGCTGCATTTACCCATGTCGAACCATTCCATATTTGCCAAGAATCTGGATCTGACCAATCATAAGCATTAAAATCAGTATATTTAGTTCTATAATCATTTGGTAATTGTGAATAAATTAAGTTTGAGGTAAGAACCATTAAAAACGTAAAAAATATTTTTTTCATCATTAAAAAGTTTAAAATTATAATGAAATAAGCTTAACAAATTAATCTTTTTTTCTTTTGTTTAATAAGGAAAAACGATTAATTTAACTATCATAAATTATTATTAAAAAATAAATTAGGTAACACAAAAATATAAATTATTTTTGGATTCGCAAATATTTTAAAAAAAAGATTATTTTTTCTAAAAAAGATATTTATCTTTGCAATCTGAAATTAATACGGTGATTGTAGCTCAGTTGGTTAGAGCGGCGGATTGTGGTTCCGTAGGTCGTGGGTTCGAATCCCATCTTTCACCCTCAATTTAATCTTTAATCAATGGCATGTTCTTACTTCAAAAATATACTAAATTTTATTTATTAATATTTTTACTTGCTATTATTTTTAATACGTTTATTTGTAAACCTATTTATTTTTATTATTACATCAAAAGTAGTAATCATATAGTCAATAATGATGTTTCAAAGTTAGACATTAAAGTGTTCAAGACTTTTAATATGTCTTTTTATAAAAATATTCATTTAAATACTGTATCAGGCTTAAAATATATAACAAACAATTATCATGTCCTCAACACTTATTCAATAAATAACATTACTTATTATTTATGTGTAAGCAATATAGAAAAAGATAAAGAAAGTATTTTAAAGGAAATTATCAATAATTTTATTGATTCTACATCAAATTTTGCATCAAATAGTTCATTAATGTTTTCTTTAACAAATGGAGCTTTGTTATGGTTTGAAGATTTTTTTAAATTAGATATTACTTTAGCATGCAAATCAATTAGTTACTTTTATTTTGACAATGTTGTTTTAAACTCATTTATTTCAACCCCACTTAAACCTCCAATTCTTTAAAATTTTTAAATAAAACCATAATATGGTTTAGTTATTTTAATAATCTGATACTTGTAAATAATAAAGTCAGATTGTATATAATTTTATAGTTTATTAATTTTACAAATTATTTCACAATGAAAATATTTAGATATTTAGTATTGATATTAATTAATTTTTTTGTCATTACAAGTTTTGCACAAAATAATAATAATATTCATAAAGTCTGTGGTACAATGCAATATATGCAAGAGCAGTTTATTGAATATCCAAAATTTAAAGATAATATAAATATTCTTGAGGCGGAAACACAAGAATACATAAAAAAACAATCATTAAATAAAGCAGACGAACAAGTTTATATTATCCCTGTAGTTTTTCATGTCATTTATAATTCAGCAAGTGATAATATTCCAGATTCAAGAATAAAAAAACAAATCGAAGTTCTTAATGAGGACTTTAGATTGAGAAGTAAAGATACAGCAAAAATTCCAGATATTTTTAAACAATATGCTGCTGACACAAAAATAGAATTTAGACTAGCTAACCAAGACCCCTTTGGTAATTATACAACAGGTATTGAAAGAGTAAAATCAAACGCAGAAAAATGGTATGCTCCCGTAAATACTGTTAAGTTTGCGTATAATGGAGGTGCTGATGCTTGGGATTCAAAATATTATTTAAATGTATGGGTTTGTAGTTTTGAATTAGGCAACACAGAAGACGGTTTTACATTGGCTTATTCGCAATTTCCAGGTGGAAATCCTGCTTATGATGGCATAGTTATACAGCCATTTGAAGTTGGAGTTTATGGAGATGCTAAAGGACGAACATTAACTCATGAAATAGGTCATTGGTTAAACTTATATCATATTTGGGGAGATGATCAAGATTTAGGAGATAAGTGTGCAAGAGGCGACAATGTTGAAGATACTCCAAATCAAGAAACAATGAACTTTGGCGTTCCTGAATTTCCTCATCAAAGTTGCGATAATGTGTCAGATATGTTCATGAACCACATGGACTACGTTGATGATGAAATGAAACTGATGTTTACTCATGGTCAAGCAGCAAGAATGCGTTCTGCTATAAAGTTAAGAAGAAATGAAATAATAAATTCTTCTGGATACATTCTTTCTGTTGAAACACAAAACCAATTAGAAGATTATGTTTCAATATATCCGAATCCAGTTTCAAATGGATTATTAAATATACGACTAAGTACACAAATAGAAAATTTGAAAATTAGCTTAAAAAATATTATGAGTAATAATATTTATTCAAAAGAGTTAGTTGCAGATAAAAACATAAAAATAAATACATCCAAAATACCAGATGGAATTTATTTTATAGAAATCTCAACGAAAACGAACAGTATTACAAAAAAAATAATAATTTCTAATTAATTACAAATATAATGAAAAATAAAATATTAATAATTTCAATACTTTTCTATTTAACAATTAATTCTAATGCTCAAAATTACATTAAGATCATAGATAATAAAGACTTGCAACCTATCTCCGAAGTAAAAATAACAAATATTATTAATCAAAAAATTATTATTTCAAATAATAAAGGAATAGCTGATGTGTCTAATTTTAAAGCAGATGATACTTTAATTTTTAGTCATTTAGTATATAAAACATTAAAAACTACACTTAATGATATTCAAAAGAACAATAACACAGTAGAATTAACCGAAGAAATAATAAAACTTAACGAAGTAGTGTTTTCTGCAAATAAACAAACAGAAAAAAAGAGAGATTTGCCAACAAGAATCGAAATAATTGATGCAAAAGATATATCATTTAATAATCCACAATCCACAGGAGAAATGTTGTTTCAAACAGGCAAAGTTTTCGTGCAACAAAGTCAAATGGGAGGGAGTAGTCCTTCTCTTAGAGGCTTTGAGGCAAATAAGATTCTTTTAGTAGTTGATGGAGTAAGGATGAATAATGCTATTTATAGAGGAGGTCATTTACAAAATGTAATAACATTAGATCCTAATGTTTTAGATCGTACTGAAATAGTTTTTGGTCCAGGCTCTGTAATTTATGGAAGTGATGCTTTGGGAGGCGTAATGCATTTTTATACAAAGAAACCAGAATTTGGAACAGATGAAAAAACAAATATCAAATCCACCGCTTTTGCTCGCTATTCAAGTTCTAATGAAGAAAAAACTGGAGGAGCTACAATTAACATCGGTTTAAATAACATCGCATCCTTTAGCTCTATTTCTTATAAAGATTTAGGAGATTTAAAATCTGGACAGGTAAGAGATCCTTTTATTGGTAATTTTGGTCAATGCTTATATTATGCAGAAAGATTTGGCAACAAGGATTCAATGGTGAAAAATGACAAATCTTATTTGCAAAAAAATAGTGGCTATTCACAATATGATTTAATGCAAAAACTATATTTTAAAATTACAAATAAGTCTTTTATTGGATTAAATTTACAATACTCTAATTCATCTGATATTCCAAGATATGATAGATTAACAGATTTCGATAGTAAAAAAGGCACTTTAAAATATGCAGAATGGTATTATGGTCCACAAACTAGATTATTTTCTTCTTTGTTTTTTGAAAATAATAGTAAAACATTATTTTCGGATAATTTAGTTATAACAACTGCTTATCAAAACATTAGTGAAGATCGTGTTAATAGAAAATTTAATAATGTTAATAAGGCTCATAATGAAGAAACTGTTGATGTTTTTTCATTTAATACAGATATAAAAAAGGAGCTAAAAGGGAAGCATGAATTAAGATATGGCATTGAAGCAACTTATAATAAAGTAAAATCTACTGCTTATAATGAAAATATAGTAACAGGAGTACAAACAAATACAATTGCAACACGTTATCCTGATGGTGATAATAATGTAAAATCGTTATCTGCATATATTAGTCACAATTGGGAAATTAATAAATACTTAATTCTATCAGATGGTATTCGTTATAATTACTATAATTTAGAAGCTAATTATACCGATTTTATGATGAATCTAATGAAATTTCCATTTAATAGCAAAATAAGTACTGAACAAAATTCTATTACAGCTAATTTAGGTGTAGTTATTAACCCTGGTTATGACTGGAAAATATCAATACTAGGTTCATCTGGATATAGAAATCCAAATATTGATGATATCTCAAAAATAAATGATTCAAAAGGTTCTGATAATTTGTTAATTATTCCAAACCCAGACTTAAAATCAGAAAAAGTTTATAATGGAGAAATTAGCATATCGAAAATATTCGAAAAAAATATTCAATTTGAATTTACAGGTTTTTATAGTAAGTATTATGATGTTATAGTTCAAAGACCAACTTTGTTTAATGGTGAAGATTCTATTTTATATGATGGTTCGTTATGTCAAGTGCAAACAAACATAAACAAAAACGAAGCTTATATATATGGATGGCAAGGAAACATATTAGCAAAGCTTAATGAGAATGTGTCTATTTATAGTAATTATACATATACTTATGGGCAAGTAGAGTCTGACGATGTCCCTTTAGATCATATTCCTCCTGCATTTGGAAAAACAGGAATTAAATATGAACGAAAGAAATTAAAATCAGAATTTTCGGTAATATATAATGGTTGGAAAAAATTATTTCGCTATAGTCCTTCAGGAGAAGATAATTTGACATATGCTACAAGTGTTGGAATGCCTTCTTGGCATACACTAAATCTAAAAATATCTTATCAACTGTCTAAAAATATCAGTATTCAAGGAGGTGTTGATAATATTACTGATTTGCATTATCGTTATTTTGCATCAGGAATTAGTGCTGCTGGCAGAAATTATATTTTAGCATTAAAAGCTAATTTTTAGTATAAAACATAAAAAGGTTTAATATTTTAAGGGTTTTAAAATCATTTAATTTGTTTTTATAACCCTTTTACATGCGTTTTCTTACACTTTTTAAATTAAGTAAATTTAATGGGTTAGAACCTAAATTTTCTATGTTTTTATTAACAAAACGAAGAACTTCGTCATAATATAGTACCACAACTGGAGCTTCTTCAATTATAATTTCATCCATTTCTTTATATAATATGATGCGTTTTTCAAAATCTATTTCTTTTCGAGAAATATCATATAGTTTATCATAATTATTGTTTTTAAAATGAGTATAATTTGGACCAAAAGGGCAAAAGTTTTTACTGTAAAATAATGATAAATAATTTTCTGGGTCAGGATAATCTGCTATCCATGATCCTCTAAAAAAAGAAACTTTTGTTTTTGACATTAACTCTCGAAGAGTCGCAGGTTGAGTTAATTCTATTTTTACATTCATTCCTATTTCATTTAATTGACTTTGAATAAATTTGCATAAGTCAATGTATGAACTTGTTGTTGCTATTGTGATTAAATTCTCTTGAGTAGATAATTTGTAATATCCTGCTTCTTGTAATAATTCTTTAGCTTTATTTGGATCATATTTATAACCAACGATATTAGCCTTATTAGAACCATATAATCCAATGGGAACAAAACCATATATCCCTGCTATTCCTATTCCATTTCGTAAATATTTAATCATTTTATCTCTGTCAAATCCATAATTTATAGCCTGTCGTATTTTTTTTAATTTAAGAGGATTGTTTTTTAATATAGGATTATTAGTATCACTTAGAATCCCAAGATATTCTGTGTTTAAGTAAGGAGAAGAAGTTAAGTATATTTTATTTACATACTTTTTATTAAGTTGGCCATCTTTAGATAATAATTCATCTTTATAGCTTGGATCAATACCAGAAATAAAATCTAAATTTCCTTTTATAAATTCAAGAAAAGCGGTGTGTTTGTCCGTTATAAATGTTATATTTATTGCATCAATAAAAGGTAGTCTAATGTTATTTATTTTTTCAAAATATTTTTCGTTTTTTAGTAATATTAATTTTTCGTTTTCTTTCCAGAATTTAAATTCAAAAGGACCTGTACCTATTGGATTGTTTCGAAAATCTTTTTGGTAATATTGTACTATTTCATAAGGCACAACTGAACAATAGTGCATTGATAACAAACTTAAGAAAGGAGGAAATGTTTCTTTCAGTTTTATTATTAACGTTGTGTCATTTTCTGCAATAAAATCATATTTTTTGTTTATTTTATCATATTTTATCATCGAAAATACCCAAGCTCCAGGTGATGCCGTCTTTTCTTCTAATAAACGGTTAAATGAAAACACAAAGTCTTTAGCAATAACTTTTCGTGTGGAGTCTTTTCCAAATAGTATATGTTTATGAAAAAAGACATCTTGCCTTAGATAAAATTTATAGACTCTCCCAGAATCAAGAATATCCCATCTATATGCTATTGACGGTTTTATGTTTAAACTATCATCTAACTCAATAAGTCTATTAAACAAATGATTGCAAGCCCATATATTCGATTGATCTTTTGCAAATGCAGGATCTAGTGAGGTTATACCCGAGGATTCATTATATTTAAAAATAGCTTTATCTGTGTGTCTTTTTTCTTGTGAACAGGATATAAATATTATCAATAAAGCAATAAAAATACAAGTAACCTTTATCGTTTTCATTATACAGAAATTGAATAGTCTCTTAAAGCTTCGTTTAATGAAGTTTTTATATCTGTAGATTGTTTTCTTTTGCCTATAATTAATGCACAATTAACATTATATGTGCCTGCATTAAATTGTTTAGGATACGAACCTGGAATAACTACAGATCTTTCTGGAATATATCCTTTATATTCTATAGGCGTATCACTTGTAACATCTATTATTTTTGTTGATTGAGTAAGTACAACATTTGCTCCTAGTACGGCTTCTTTTTTCACAATTACTCCTTCAACAACAATTGAGCGTGAACCTAAGAAACACCCATCTTCTATTATTACTGGCATAGCTTGAATGGGCTCTAATACGCCTCCTATGCCAACGCCTCCACTAATATGCACATTTGCTCCTATTTGAGCACAAGAACCTATTGTTGCCCATGTATCAACCATTGTATTACTTCCAATGTATGAACCAATGTTTATATATGATGGCATTAAAACAACGCCTTTTGAAATAAAGGAGCCATATCGTGCTATTGCTTGAGGCACAACTCTAACATTTAATTCTTTAAAGTTTTTCTTTATAGGTATTTTGTCATAATATTGGAAATAACCATGCTCTATAACCTCCATGTTTTGAATTGGAAAATATAATATTACTGCCATTTTTAGCCATTCATTAACTAACCACTGGTCGTTTGTATATTCTGCTACACGCAAATCACCATTATCAAGCATTTCAATACATTTTCTTATTGCTATTTTCGTATCTTCTTGCAATAATTTTTCTCGGTTATTCCATGCTTCTAAAACAATGTTTTTTAGTTGGTTTTCCATATTTATTATAAAAAAAAAGCCCTTTTTACAGGGCTTTCATTAATATTAAGCTTTTTTAGATTGAAAAAAAGTTTTCTTTTCTTTAATTTTCGCTTTTTTACCTTTTAATTGTCTTAAATAGAATATTCTTGCTCTTCTAACTCTTCCTCTTTTGTTTATTTCCATGCTTTCTATGAAAGGAGAATTTTCTGGAAAAATTCTTTCAACACCAATATTATTAGAAGATATTTTTCTTACGGTAAAAGTTTTTGTTAAACCTGCCCCTGCTCTTTGAATTACAACTCCTTGAAATTGTTGTATTCTTTCTTTTGCTCCTTCTTTAATTCTATAGTTTACAGTCACTGTATCACCAGAATTAAATAAAGGTAATTCCTTTTTTTCTATTAATTTGCTTTCTGCTAGTTTTAATAAGTCCATTTTGTTTAAAATTATTTTGAATACAGTATATTTTCAATATCAAGGTGCAAAAATAGTAATTTATTTTTTTATTTTGCAATTTTTTTATTTTATTTTTTTAAATTATAAAAAAAACATGCTATTTAAATATTGCCGACCCCACCCTAATCATTGTGGCTCCATATTCTATGGCTATTTTATAATCAGAAGACATTCCCATTGAAATTTCTTTAAATTCTAATTTATCATTAAAAAAATCAGTTTTTAAGTAATCAAATATATTTTTAAGGTCTTTAAATTCTCCAACAATTACATTATTGTCTGAAGTAAAAGTAGCCATTCCCATAACTCCAACAATATTAATGTTTTTTAGTGATTTAAATTCTTCTGTATTTATAATTTTTTTTGATTCGTCTAAGTCTAACCCAAATTTAGTATCTTCTTTTGCAATATGAAATTGGAGTAAACATTTAATAATTCTATCATTCTTCAATGCTTCTTTATTTACTTCTATTAATAGCTTTAAACTATCAATGCTATGAATATATGACACAAAAGGAGCGATGTATTTCACCTTATTCGTTTGAAGATGTCCTATTAAATGCCATTCAATATCAAGTGGTAGTTTATCTTTTTTTTCTATTAGTTCTTGTATTCTGTTTTCACCAAAACATTTATTACCTATATTATATAAAGATTGAATAGATTGGACAGATTGGTATTTAGAAACGACAATAAGTTTTACGTTCTGAGGAATATCTCTTTTTATTAAGTTGTAATTTTGTTCTATGCTCATACGGATTCAATATTAAACTCTTGTTTTAGCATACTTGTTAATGAATTTTCATTAACATTTTGAAAAATATTTCCATTTTTGAACAAACTAATTTTACCTGTTTGTTCAGAAACAACTATTGCTATAGAATCTGTTGCTTCGGTAATGCCTAATGCAGAACGATGACGTAATCCAAGATTATCTGGGAAGTCCATTCTTTCAGAAACAGGCAGTACACTTCTTGCCGAAATAATCCGATTTTTTACTATAATCATAGCTCCATCATGAAGTGGATTATTTTTATAAAAAATAGTTTCTATGAGAGAATTGCTAATTTTTGCATCAATAATTTCACCTGATTCTATAATGTTCTTTAATTCATTTTCTTTTGCTAAAACTATTAATGCTCCTGTGCTTGATTCTGACATATTATTACATGCTTTGACAATAGCATCAAAATCAGGAATATTATAATATTTTTCTTTCCATTTGAATATACTCATCCGAGATTTTTTACTAAATAGTTTAGAATTCCCAACTATAAGCAAGAAATTTCTTATCTCTTGTTGAAAAACAATAATCATGGCAATCATCCCAACACTAATAAACTGTCCAAGTATCATGCTAAGCAATTCCATCTCTAATGCTTTGACAAAACGCCAAAATAGATAAATTAGTAAGATACCAAAAAATATCTTAACCGCAACAGTTCCTTTGACTATATTAAATATTTCATAAAATAGAAATGCTACTAATAAAATATCCACAACATCAAGAAACCTTATATCAAATATTGTTTTAAAGATTTCAGAATACATTCTTTATGTTTATTTGTTTGGCAATTTCGAGCCTATACTGTCATAATATCTTTTTCTTTACTTGCTAAAACTTTATCTGCTTTTTCAATGTATTTGTTTGTAATATTTTGTAAATCAATCTCAGCTTTCTTAACTAAGTCTTCAGGCACACCTTTTTTTGTGAGTTTTTTTATTTCTTCTAACCATTCTCTCCTTGCATTTCTAACACTTACTTTTGAATTTTCAGTTTCTTGTTTTGCTTTTTTTACATATTCTTTTCTTCGTTCTTCCGTAAGAGGGGGAATACTTAACCTAATAACAATTCCATCATTTTGCGGCATTATCCCTATATTAGCAACCATTATTGCTTTTTCTATTAATTGAAGTGATTTTTTCTCCCATGGCTGAATAACTAAAGTCCTTGCATCTGGGGCATTAATTCCAGCCACTTGAGTTATTGGAACATTCGAACCATAATAATCAATCATAATATTTTCTATTAATTGAGGATTTGCTCGTCCTGCTCTAATCTTTGTTAATTCATGTTCTAAATGAGTTATGGCATTAACCATACTTTCTTCTGCGGCTTTAAGGCAGAAATTTATTTCTTCAGTCATAATTGTAAAATTTATAAAATAATTACTTTGCAAATATATAGCATAAAACAACAATATAAAAATTTTAAACTACAATAGTTCCTAAACTTTCTCCTTCTAGAATCTTAAGAATGGAATTTTCTTGAAATATATTACAAACAATAATTGGAACTTTATTTTCCATACACATAGCAAAAGCTGTAAGATCCATAACTTTTAAATTTTTTTCTATAGCTTCTTGATAAGTTATTTGATTATATTTGATTGCATTTTTATTTTTCATCGGGTCAGAGTCGTATATACCATCAACTTTGGTTGCTTTTAATAAAACATCTGCTTTCATTTCTATAGCGCGAAGTGCTGCTGTTGTATCTGTTGTAAAACATGGATTTCCTGTCCCTCCTGCTAAAATAATAACATAATTCTGGTCCAAATATTCTTGCATTTTATCATGATTACATAATTCGAAAAGTTTATTTATTTCTATTGATGATAGCACTTTAACTTTTATTCCAATATTTTCCAATACTTTTTTAAATGCTATACTATTAATCATTGTTGCAAGCATACCCATATAATCACCGTCAATCTGCTGAATATTCGTTTTTTCAACAAAATTTCCTCTATATATATTACCACCACCTATAACAATACCTACTTTAATTTTTTTATCAACTACTTTTTTTATTTCATTTGCAAAAAAAAGAATGTTTTTATAAGCTATGTTTTCATTATTATCTCCTAATGCTTCTCCACTAATTTTTATTAAAACTCGGTTGTATTTCATTTTTTTGTTATTTATGTATTTATTAATTTAGATTGTAAAATTATTAACTTTTTTTTATTTGCAAAAAAATAATTAACTCATACCTTTATTTTGAATAAATTCAAAATTATGATTAATTATAGTTTATTCATAAAAAAAACTCAATAAATTTGCATATAAAGAATCATATTCATGTTGCAAAATAGATTTTTTTACTTTTATTATTGCATATTGGGACCATTGCAAAAATACGATTTAATAGTTTAGTTATTAAATCTCAATTATTTTTTAGATTTTTATATTAATTCATAAAAATTTAGTCGATTTATTAATGAATATTGGATATAGAGTGCACCATATTTTGGGTGTTTTTCCCTTTATTTTTAAAATTTAGCCTTGCAACGGTCTCATATAATTATCAATAAATTGATAGCGGTTTGGTATTACCTTCTGGTCGGCCCCATAGAATATTCCAACCCAAAGCTGAGAAATTTAACTATACAATATAAAGCAACTTAGCATAAGGCTTTAAACTACAACAAATAAGTATTTCAATTTGTTTGTTTTAAAACTTTTCATGCAAAAAATCACAGAGTCTAATTTATTCTTCATATAGCAAGAGCCACAAATCAAATTTTTGTTCTTCTTCAGCTATTTTATTTAGTAAATCACTTGCTTTTATATTTGTCTCTTTTTTCCCTACACTGATTAAAAAATGACCTGTTTTTTGATTTTTAATTACAGTTGTTTCATAGCCTTTTTCCCTTAATCTATAAGCTTCTTCATTTGCTTTCTTTATAGTTTTTATTTCATGAAAAATTACATGCCAATAACGTTTCTTTTCTATTTTAGCAACTTTATAATTTTCGCTTATTTTTTGTTTTTCAATAATAGAACTTTTATCTATTTTTTGTTTAGATATTGTTGTGTTAAAAATATCTTCTTTTATTTCTACATAATCATTATTAAACGCAACATGCCGAATAGTTAATCCAAAAATAATTATAAATAAAGCATATCCAACCATTGACGATGGTTTTATACTTTCGAGAGAAGGTAGTTTGAATTGTTTTTTCTTTACATCTGTTGGATTAAATCCTGTACGTGTCATTTCTCCCCAACTTTTCTTTTTAAACATTAAATCAAAATTACCCCTAAAACTTGCCCAAGTAATATACTGATGATAGCCTAACGGTTCTATTAAAGTAACTAATAAAAACTTGAAAAAATCTTTTTTGTTTTTGTATTGGTTAAAAGAAAATTCCTCAAATATTAAAGATGTTATAGATAGAAATATTGAAAATAAATATACTGAAATAAGCAATAAAAAAGCAAAAATCCAATCTATTTTTCCTACAATAATAAAGAACATCAATAAAATATATCCACAAATTTCAACTATAGGTGCAAGCCATTCAAGAAAAAACCAATAAGGGTAACTTAAAATACCCATAATTCCGTATTTTTTGTTGAGGAAAAATCCCTTGTACATCCATAATGTTTCAGCTAAACCTCTATACCAGCGATTACGTTGTCTATATAATATTTTAAATGTATTTGGGGCTTCAGTCCAGCATAATGGATCTGGAATATAAACAACTTTATATGGCATTTTTAAATCTTCCATAAATTTTCTAATACGAACAACTATTTCAAAGTCTTCTGTAACAGTATTCTTATTATATCCACCACTATCAATTACCACTTTCTTATCAAACAATCCAAATGCTCCAGAAATAATAAGTAATCCATTTAGCTTACTCCATCCCATACGACCTAATAAAAACGACCGTATGTATTCAAGAGTTTGTATGCGCGGAAGTGTTTCTTTTGGTAAAATTACTTCAGAAATTCGTCCTCTATCAATAATACATGAATTTGATATACGAATCACACCTCCTGTAGCTATTACTTTTGTTTTTTCTTCAAGAAAAGGCTTTATTACTTTGAGTAAAGAGTCGGGTTCTATAATAGTATCTACATCAACAGCGCAAAAAAGATCGTACTTTGCAATATTTATTCCTGAATTAAGTGCATCCGATTTTCCTCCATTTTCTTTATCTATTATGATTAATTTGTTGTATATAGGATTTGTTGATTCATATATTCCTCTGATAGGCTGGCATGGCAATTTGTAGTTTATATAAAAGTCAACCTTTTTCAAGTGGAAATATTTTATAAGTTTCTCCATGGAATCATCTTTGCTACCATCATTTACAATTATAACTTCATATTCTCCATAGTATAAAGAAAGTAATGATAATATATTTTCTACAATTGTCATTCCTTCATTATATGCTGGAGCAATTATAGAAATAGGAGGAGTAAATTTCGAGTTAAGGATGTCTCGATAATCCACATAATTGTTTTTTCTTGAATAATCAAGCATTGCTTTAGCAGAATAGACCCCAATAAGAATATATGACAATAACATCGTTACTGTAAACACAAAGAAAAAGTATGTTGTGAAATCAAATAATATGTTAAAAAAACTATCCATTAGGCAACATTTTCATTTTTATATAAATGCTTAATCATCAAATTTGTCTTTTCATCATTATGTTTTATTCTTATAGTATCAATTTGTTTTTCATCAATTGTTTTAATACTTTCCAAAATTATAAGTTTTACAGTATCATCAATTGTTTCTGAAAATTTTTCTATTAAAAATGTAACAACATTATCTGTTCCTATTTTTCCTAATGATTTTATTATGTCAATTCTGTTTTCAGGATTTAAAACACTATACAATTCAATTAATTTGTTAACAGCAAAAACACCTTCTAATTCACCTAAAGCAAGTATTGTTTGTTTTAATATTTTTTCGTCCTTTTCTTCCAATAATGTTATAAGTATTGGTATAGATTCATATTGATTATACTGCACAATTAATTTAATAAAAAGAACTTTTACAGATTTATTTTCAGAATTTAGCCATTTGCTAAAGTCAGGTATAACATCAAACTTAATTTGACTAATTGTGTTTATTAGTTTTATTTGTTGCCATTCTGACAATTCATATTCCAAATATCCAAATAAGTTAAATTTAATATCATTATAACCATTATATGAGTTATCTCCATTTTTTTCAAAAACATTATAAAATTTAACTACAGCAAATATCGCTTCCTGTCTTACAATTTCATTTTTATGATTTATTAATATTTTAAGTGTTGTTAATGGTATTTTTATATTTAGCTGAGTTAATTCTATAATTCCTTCCACTTTTAACATCCATTTATTAGAATTTATTTTTAATACGGAATCCTTAGATAAACGTAGTGCTATATATATTTTTCTTAATTCTTCCGAAACACTACCACTCACATTTTTATGAAATTTTAGTATAACTTTTTGAATTGCTTTACGAAAATTAGGATTAGATGTATTATCAATGTTATTAAATTTTTTTAAAATAACATTTTGCTTTTCTACATAATTTTTTACTGCTTTTGAAATATAATTTTGCTCATCATCAAATACCAATTCATTTAACAATTCTTCTACTTTAGAATAATAGTTTTTGTTTTTTACATCTACAATTGTGCTTACAATTCTGTATAAAATAACAAATACTATCTCTATTAATACAATACTTAAAATTATACAAATAACTACTATTAATAAAAAAGCTTCTTCCGACAAATCTATCATTTATTATAAAATTTACTAAAAAATAACAATAATACGAATTTTTTACTAAAAAAGTTGTAATTGAAAAAAATAAAGACCTTGAAACATTAAGTTATTTTGTCAATAATTTATCAAGTATTCCAAGATTCCTATGTTTTTTTTCTGTTTTGCTCTAGTATTATTTAATCCATATATTAATAACCAAAGTGTTGCGCTTTTTTTTCCACAAGACTTGGTTAATAAATCATGCTTTTAATCCAGATTGAGACCATTGCAAAGCGAAATTTAACAAAATAATTTAAGTAATTTTTTTGCCTTTCAACAGCCTCCGTTCAGCTATACAATTACGTAGCTCAATTATTTTACGAGTGTCACTTTCTGTCAACAATGACTCAGACTCCTTTCTCTTTTGTTATTGAATATTGATAAATACGACTGCGTATAACATTTATACTTACACCATATTCTCCGCTAACTTATGTAATAGTAGTTATTTTTTTCCAATTTCTGATACATTTTTTTTTGCTTAAAAGATTCGATAAAATACCGTTTGCGCCTAAATTAAATTTTTGTCTTGTTGCCATTTTTTTACAGGTTTTAATTATTAATAAAAATTAGTTCAAACAGTCATACTATTTCAGGCATTGACATGGATAATTGAGGCTGAGGAATGGAAGAGTCATTTTTTATTTTGTATAGATTGTGTCCTAAATGAAAAAAAAGCATGTATATTTGTTGAAAAATTATAACAGTAATTTAATCACTATGCTTTTTAGATATAACAGTGTTAGGGCTATAAGTATAATAATAATTATAGCGTTTTCTTTTTTGTTTTCAAATTGTTCAAATGAACAGAAAAAGATAAGTTATGAACAGTTAGAAAAAGCGAAGATCTATAATGATGTGAAAAGTAAATATAATGAGTCAATTTTATATAGTTTGTATCTTCCTTCTAGTTATGATGAGACGAAAAAACATCCTATAATTATATTCTTTGATGCTCATGCTAAAGGTTATAATGGTGTAGACTTAATGAAGGATTATGCCGAAAAGTATGGTTATATATTGGTTGGTTCTAATAATTCAAAAAATGGATTAACGGAAGAAGAATATAATTATATTTCTACTAATTTGTTTAATGAAATATTTAATAGGTTTTCAATAAATAACAATAGAGTGTATCTTGCTGGTTTTTCAGGAGGAGCAAGAGTTGCGTCATCTATAGCCACTCAAAGGGGAGGAATTAATGGAGTTATAGGTTTTTCGGCAAGTCCTGGTAATAACATAAATAATTTTGTGATGAAAAATGTATGGTTTTACGGATTTTGTGGTGATTATGACATGAATTATAATGAAATGATTCAGATTGAAAGTTTGCTGCAAAAGACAAAAATAAAACATACTTTAACTGTTTTTAATGGTAAGCATGAATTGCCAAGTAAAAGCAAGGTTGAGGATTTGTTTGTTTGGTTAGAGGCAGATGCAATGGCAAATAATTTAAAGGAAAAGGACACAACAAAGATTAATTATTGGCTTAAATCATATCAAGATTCTGCGACATTAAAAGTAAATACTAATGATTTGATTGAAGCTCTTGTGATTTACAATAAGATTATAATGTATTTTGATAATTTAACAGATGTTTATAAGTACAAACAATTACAATTAGAATTATTGGGCAATAAGAAACTTCAAAAATATATTGAAAAAGAGAATGTCATTAAGGAAAAGGAAACAATTTTGCAGACAACTTATCAAGAGGAGTTTTTGAAAAGATCTTTGGATTGGTGGATAACAGAGATGGCTAGATATGATGAAGAGACACTAGGGATTAAAGATGATAAAGAAGTTGCAATGCGAATGCGAGTTAAGTCTTATTTAAGTTTGCTTGCTTATTCTTATTCGACTAATACGTTAAAAAACAATATGCTTAACGAAGCAGAGCATTTTATAAATCTTTATAAAATAGTAGATCCCACTAATTCGGAACATTATTATTTGCTGTCAACATTGTATGCTATAAAGAATGATTATAATGGGAGTCTAAAAGCGTTAGGTGATGCTATTAATATTGGCTTTGATGATTATGATAGATTACTTAATGATACATTATTGAGTAGATATAGAACTATGGATGAATTTGCTAAAATAACAAAATCTATAAAAAGATGAAAATATTATATTTGTTTAAAATATTGATTGTAACATACTTGTTTTTTTATATGATGTCAGATGTTAGTGCGCAGGGTTTTATGATTGGTGCAAAATACACAAAGAATTACACCACATTAAGAAACAAAGAGGTAGATAATAATATTGTTGAACAAAAATATACACCTTCATTTGGTGATAATTATGGTTTTGTATTGAATTATTATTTTACTGAAAATTTTGGTTTACAGACAGAGGTTCTTTATAATTCAATAAATCAAAAGTATAAAGGAAAATTTAATTTGAATGAGTTTAAGTCAATCGTTGAGGTAAATACGATTGATGTTCCTTTGATGTTTACTATTGGCAAGGTGTTTTATCTTGAAGTTGGAGCAGTGTTAAATTATGTTTTTGATGCAAGTTTTCAAGAGACTTTGTCGGAAACAAATTCTAAAAATATTAATGATAAATTTAAACAAATGAATTGGGGAATTGTTTCCGGATTTGGGTTTAATCTATACGTAACCAAAAGTGTTATATTAAATTTAGGCTTGAGGGGGAATTATTCAATGGATGATTATAAGGGCGTGAATGCTATCGGACAAGATATAATAAATAATAAGACTACATCATACAGCATTGGAGCTCAAGGAGGTTTAAAATTTAAATTATAATAAGTATTAAAAAAAAGAATTAGTTTAGTTTATTCGTTGTTTCTATTTCTTTAAAAAATTCTTCCATACTTACATTTTCGTAGTTATCATCATAAGATACATCAAAGGAATCATCAGTTAAGAATTCAATTTCGTTACTTTGATTTTCAGTATTAACTTCTTGGTTGTTTGCATTTAAATTCATGTCGTTATCATTTTGTATAAGTTCCGTCATAAATAGTATTTTTTATTTTGTAAAGATAATATTAATATTTAGAGTAACGCTAGTGTTATTACGTATTTTTAAACTATTAGACTAAAGAGGTTTTAAATCTTGTTTATTCTATTTTTTTATATACAAATGCCTATTTTTTTGAGACAATAAGTAGATTTATGTTTTTTTTAGATTGTTTTTTTTATTGAGAATGAATCACTAAGGATATGCTTTATTATGATTGCTTCTATAGCTACTCAACCATTAATATCTGAGGGCACCTTTTTTTTCGAGCTAATACTTTGGGATAAATCACTACAAATTTATTCTATAGAATCTGTTCTGATAATTAAACCCAACTATTGCTTTTGTTCAAATACAACTCAAATGGGGTTTAAAATTCATCTATTGAAATCTGATTAACTAAAGTATTCTTATCACAAGTGCAAACTTTTTGCTCAAAATTAATAATTTACATACACTTACTCAATGAAAATTATTAACAACCAATGTGTTTTGTATTTTTCCAGTATACCCTAATTAATTCGTATTATATTGTAATTTCTAGCAATTTTGATGCTTTTTGAGGTATTAATTTAATATTGTTCAAACTATTAGGAATCAACACAACCTCTCCCATTTTGATATCTATTAATTTATCCCCATAATAATCAATGCTTAACAAACCTTCCACGCAAATATATATTACAAAAGAATCAAGACGACTATAATCTAATACTATATTTTCTGTTATCGAAATAATATTAAAAGAAAAGAAAGGTGTTTCTATAACATCGACTCTTCCTTCAACAAATTTGTTTAAAGCATAATTAGTTTTGTAATCATCAATAAATTCATAATTAATTGCATCTACAGCCAAATCTGTATGTAATTCACGTTTATTTCCTTTATCATCAATCCTGTCCCAATCGTATATTCTATATGTTATATCTGATGTTTGTTGTATCTCTGCCAATAAAATACCTTTACCTATTGCATGAATACGTCCTGATGGAATATAAAAAACATCCCCTTTACTAACTATTTCAAAATTTAAAATGTCCTTTATTTTTTTTTCATTCAACGTTTTTATGTATTCTTCTTTGTTAACATATTTATTAAAACCACTGATCAATTGAGAATTTGTATCTGCTTCAATAATATACCATATTTCAGATTTACCACGCCCCCCATGCCTTTTAGTTGCCAAATAATCATTTGGGTGCACTTGCACTGACAAATCGGCTGTAGCATCTATAAATTTGACTAAGAGAGGAAATTCATTTCCAAATTTTTCATAAGTGGATTTACCAACAATATTGTCCTTATATTCTTCTATTATTTTGCTTAATGCTTTTCCCTTAAAATCTCCATTACTTATGACTGATTCAAATTCTGCTATTGATGATATTTCCCAAGATTCTCCACAATTATCAAGATCACCATAATCTTTGGTTAAAATTGTTTTTATTTTATCACCACCCCAAATCTTTTCTAAGTATATTGAGTTAAATTTTAAAGGATATAATTTCATGTAATTGTATAATTTTAAATGATACAAAAAAACCTGACAGAAATATTTCTCATAACTGTCAGGTTTTTATTAATATTTAGAGTAACTAATTGTTAATTAGTTATATTTTTATTATTTTCTAATCTGCTATTTCTGATTTCTTCGTTTTTCTTCTCCATATCCATAAATTTTTTGAATTGCTCTGCATTTAGGATACTTTTCATTTTTTCGGTAATTATTTTTTTATTATTTTCAGAACTATCTTTTCCTTTAGCTAGTCCTTCTCCTTTTTGCATATTTTCTCTTTCAATACGTCTCTTTTTTTCTTGGTCAAGCATAAGACTTTTTACTTTAGCAAACTGTTCATCATTTAAGTTTAATTGTGTTTTTAAGTGATTTGTTCGTCTTTCTGCGACCATTTCAGGAGTTGCTCTTCCAACTTGGCTTGGAGTTGGTTGTGTAATTGTTTTTGTTTGAGCTAATGATGTATTAGAATAAGTAATAAAGCAAAATAATGCTAAAAATACTTTTAAAATCATTTTTGTTTTCATAATATAATTACATTTAAGATTTAGTAATAAAATTTAAATTATCTTTTTTTCTTTTTCTTTTCTGTTCCTGTAAAACTGTTTCTTTCAATTAACTTTCCTTTTTTGCTTGTAAGTTCACATTGACCTTCTATTTCATAGCCAGTTTCTTCATCTGCAAATTCAATTGTTCCTTCCCATTTTAATATTTCTTCCTTATCATTTTTTTGTTCTACCTCAAAAGTATAAGATTTATTTACACCTGAAGAATCTACTTCTACATCATAAACTGTAGCTTTAAACATGTCTTTTAAAAATTCTTTTGATGTAAACTTCGCTGACTTAAAAATTAACTCATCAGGAACTGGCTCTTTAGGCTTTTTAGTATTTTCAATTTTTAATTCGATTGTAAAAATTTTGCCATCTAAAGCGTTATTCTTAGGTGCTTTTTCTTTTTGTGCAAATATACTTGCATTAAACAAAAGCATAACAAAAATAGCTGTAATTAAGCTAACATTAAGTTTTTTATTATTCATAGAAGCCTCCTTTATTTCAGTTGTTAAAAAAATTATTAATTTGTAAAAGTATAAAAAAAATTATATATCCAAGCAATTATTTGTATTTTTTTTTAAATTTAATTAAAAACCAATTCTGTCCTAAATAAATTTCACTTTATAAAATGATATTTGATTTATAATGATTTAGGATTCAGTTTCCCACATTATTAAAAATCCCCCCCATTGTATTAATAATTTATTATCTCTATGAATGATTTTACATGTAATAACTGTATTATATTTTCTCCTATCATCTGCTTTTATACAATTCACTTTTTTGTATATGCTCTCCAAAAAATCTGATTAGTTATGATTTCAAAACTTGTTTGTTTTAATCATTTCAAACAGCTATTCTTCTAAATCTTTTATGATATTTGTTTTTAGAAGTGTTGTTTTTGAACTCTACGATTTCATAATTTTAATATGCTGGTAGTGAAGCTTATCATGCAGTTCATTTTCTTTTATGGTAATATATTGAATGATATCTTTATGTCTTATAACAAAAAATACATCATTGCTACCCCAGATATTTAGTAAAGAAAAATCATTATAGTACTATCTAATTTTGATATTATTTGTAAAAAAAGTGTTACATTTTACATTATGAGTGGGGATTTTGTTTTCCTAAAAAGTAATAATTTGAGTAAATATTCCATTTTTTTTTATCGTTTAAGATGTTATTGATTATAAATATAATTCTTGACTTTTTTTGCAAATTCTAAATAATCGTAATAATACTTTTGTTTTATAATAAAACTTTTGTATCTTTGTGTTGAAATGAAATAATTTTACTAATTTAATAAAATTAAACAATATGAATTTTGAATTACCTAAATTGCCTTACGAGGCAAATGCTTTAGAGCCTTATATATCGGCAAATACTATTAGTTTTCATTATGGTAAACACCATCAAGCATATATTAATAACCTTAACAATTTAATTAAGGGTACTGAATTTTCAAATTCAACTCTTGAAGAAATTATAAAAAAAGCAACAGGACCTATATTTAACAATGCAGCACAAGTGTGGAACCATACTTTCTATTGGAATTGCTTAACTCCTAAAGCTAAAGATGAACCAGAAGGAATTATTCTAAATGAGATAATTAAAAACTTCAACTCTTTTGCTGAATTTAAACAAAAATTCTCAGCTGCTGCATCTGGATTATTTGGTTCTGGATGGGCTTTTCTTGTAAAAAAAGAGAATGGGGCACTAGAAATAATACAAGAAAGCAATGCTGGAAACCCTCTTAAAAATAATCTAACTCCTATCCTAACTTGTGATGTATGGGAACATGCTTACTATCTTGATTATCAAAACAAACGTCCTGATTATGTTGAATCATTTTGGAAACTAGTAAATTGGGACAAAGTAGAAGAAAATTATAAAAAATAATAAATTTAAAAGAGGCACAATGCTTTTGCATTGCGCCTCTATTTTACTATTTCAACCCTTTTATTCACATCATCATAAGCTTTTAATATTTTTGCAATTAGCTTATGTCTAACAAAATCATTCTCATCAAGCAAAACGAATTGAATATCTTTTATATCCATCAATATATCCATTGCATTAATTAATCCAGACTGCTGTGATTTAGGCAAATCTATTTGCGTAACGTCTCCTGTAACTATAAACTTTGAATTTTTACCCATTCGTGTCAAAAACATTTTCATTTGACTTATTGTTGAATTTTGAGCCTCATCAAGAATTACATAAGCATGATCCAACGTACGCCCCCTCATATATGCCAATGGTGCAATTTGAATAGTACCATCTGCCATATACTCATTCAGCTTATCCATGGGTATCATGTCCCTTAATGCATCATAAAGTGGCTGAAGATAAGGATCCAATTTATCCTTTAAATCTCCTGGAAGAAATCCAAGATTCTCTCCTGCTTCTACCGCAGGCCTTGTCAATATTATTCTTTTAACCTGCTTCCCTTTAAGAGCTTTAACAGCAATCGCTACCGCCGTATACGTTTTCCCAGTTCCTGCCGGACCTATTGCAAACAATAAATCAAAACGATCTAAAGCCTTGACCATTTTTTGTTGATTTAAAGTACGAGCCTTAATTATCAATCCATTTCTTCCTGTAAGAATAATAGCACTATCTAAATTATCTTCCACTAGTTTTTTCTTTTCAGAATTTAATATACTAACAATATTCTTTTCAGATATTTTTCCAAAATTATTTATATGAGATAGAATCTGGTTGATTTTATCATTACAATTGTTAATCAATTCCTCGCTACCCATTAATTTTATAAAATTTCCTCTTGTAATTATTTTTATTTGAGGAAATGCATTTTGTATTATATCTATTTTTGTGTTATTTACGCCAAAGATTTCTAGAGGATGAATATTATCTATTTCTATAATTTTTTCTTCCATTAATTAATGTTAAATTACTTATTTACTCTCTCAATTTTAAAATCATCATACTTGTAAATATTTATATACATATTTTCATACCCATCACGCCCTTGCTTTTTAAAATTAAACCTAGTGTGCATAGGTTTATAATCAATCTTATCTGTAAAATCAGGGAAAGTTACACCATAAACATTAAGCGCTTCTAAAAAATAATATGTAATATCATATCCTATTAAAGCAAATTTATCAGGATCTGTATAAAACTGCGATCTAAAAGCTCCTATAAAATTGTTTGTATTATCATCATAATAATCAATAAAATTTGTAGAAAAGAGATGAACATTTAGTTTGTTTTTATAATTATTATCAATGTTTTCATAATTTTCCCAAGTAGGTAACCCATAAACAGTAATATTATAATTATCAGTCATATTATACAACTTTGTCAAATAATTAGTCAATGTTGCCTCTTTATTAATCAACGAAATTATAATATTTTGTTTTCCTATCATTAAATAGTCAAGAAATTTATCAAAGTCTTTTGGATATTCTAATATTGTTTGGATATTATTTACAGAATCCTTCTTTTTATTTAAATTTAATATATTTGTATAAATGTTTGACCCTATCTTGCTCATATTTTCAGACTCTTCTGTAATAATTATAATATTGGAATTATTATAATTATTATTTACATACTCAGAAAGTAGAGATATCTGATTATTAACAGATGTTGATATTTTAAAAACATTAGGATTTGATAATATTATTGAATTATCAGATACTACAGGAGCTACGACTGGTATTGAATGCTCTTTTGCAAATTCTATTACTTTAATTAAGTCTTTATTATAAAAAGGACCTATAATTAGATTCATATCCTGCAATTCTTTACCCTTTAACAAATTAACTATCTGAAGGCTATCTTCTGCAACATCATAAATAAAAACATCTGCATTTAAACCCTTGTTCTTTATCGAATCAATAGCCATAAGTGCACCTTCATAAAACTTAATAAAATTGAAAAAGTTATAATTAAATACAGATTCATCTTCGGCATTAATATTTATGCTATTATTTATAAAATCATCCTTATACATTGGGATCATTAATGCAATCTTATACTTAGGAAGTTTTATGATTTCCTTATCTTTTTTCGACAATGATTCTGTAGATTTGCTATCTTTTAAGTCTATTAATTGTTTTTCAATAATAACATCCTGTCCCTTTTTAATATTTATTCGTTTATTTTCATCTACAGGTAACTTTACAAATTCTTTTCTTGTTAAGTTTTCTGTAACAGGTATTTTTATAACAGAGCCTATTTGTAAACCTTTTTCTAAAATGTCTGGATTCAATATTTCTATTTGATCCATACTACATGAATATTCCTTTGCTATAGAGAATAGAGTTTCTTTTGGAGTAACTGTATGCAATATTATTTTACCTGTTTTGTCTGGATTAGTATAGTTAATATTGTTTTTTACAGGAATCTTTATATCATCATCTTTTTTTAATCCATTAATTAAATTAGGATTTAGAAACATAATATCATCAATGCTAACAGAATATTGTTTTGATATAGAAAATAAAGTTTCTTTTTTATCTGCTTTATGAACTATAAACGAATCTTTTAATAAGGGCTTTTCATTTATAATTATAGGTTCTTTCTGTGCTTCTTTTATTGTTACTATTTCTGAATTAAAATCAGCATTACTTATTGTCTTTTCAGAAACTCGAACATTTAAAGGAATTCGAATAAGCTGATTTTCCGATACTGCATTATTCTTAATAGTAGTATTTATGCTCAGAATATCCTCAACAGAAATGTTATATAATTTGGATATAGAATACAATGTCTCTGATTTTTTAACACTATGTATCTTATATTCTTGTTTTGATTTAGTATTTTCAATAGGCTTTTCCTTAATTACCTTTTGATTACTTTTTATAGTATCATGCTTAACTATTTTCTTTTCTTCAACTGGTAATATTTTTGTATTTTGTAGCTGTTTATTTACAGGTTTATCAATATTAGCAGATGTAACAGGTATTTTCACAATTTGCTCTGGGGCTAAAACATCTGTTATATTATAGTTTGCTTTTTTTATATCTATAACACTTACATTGTAAGCCTTTGCAATAGAATATAACGTCTGACCTTTAGAAACAATATGTATGTAATACTTCTTGCCATTAATATTCTTTATTTCTTTTGATTTTACAATATTATTTTGCTGTGCAAAACTATATTGGCTTGTTGTAAAACAAATTGTAAAAACAAAAATTAAATAAAAAATAATTCTAAAAGTTTTCATTTTATTCCCATTCTATTGTTGCTGGTGGTTTTGAACTAATATCATAAACCACTCGATTAATACCTTTTACCCTATTGATTATTTCATTTGAAATCTCTGCAAGAAATTCATAAGGCAAATGCACCCAATCCGCAGTCATACCATCTTTTGAACTAACCGCTCTTAATGATACTACATTCTCATAAGTGCGTTCATCCCCCATAACCCCTACTGATTTTATTGGAAGCAAAATAACTCCAGCTTGCCATACTTTATCATAAAGATTATGTTTTTTTAAACCTTCTATAAAAATATCATCAGCATCTTGAAGTAACTGAATCTTTTCTTGTGTAATATCTCCGATTATTCTTATCGCCAATCCTGGACCTGGAAATGGATGCCTGTTAATAATTATCGGATCTATATTTAAGGTTTTGCCTACCCGTCTAACTTCATCTTTGAATAAATAACGAAGAGGTTCCACTATTTTTAAATTCATCTTTTCTGGCAAACCTCCAACATTATGATGTGATTTAATTGTCGCCGAAGGACCATTTACAGATATTGATTCTATTACATCTGGATAAATAGTACCTTGAGCTAAAAATTTCACATTATTTATTTTTTTTGCTTCTTCTTCAAAAACTTCAATAAAAGTTTTACCTATAATTTTTCGCTTATCTTCTGGTATTTCTATGTTTTCTAAATTACTAATAAATATAGCTTTTGCATCAACCCCTATAACATTTAAGCCTAAATTTATGTATGAATCTAAAACCTTATTATATTCATCTTTTCTTAACAATCCATTATCTACAAAAATACAATACAGATTTTTCCCAATTGCTTTATTAAGTAATACAGCTGATACAGATGAATCCACCCCTCCACTTAACCCAAGTATAACATTTGCATTACCTACTGTTTCTTGGAGTTCTTTTACGGTATTTTGTATAAAAGAATCTGGAGTCCAATTGCATGAAAATTTACATATGCCTTTTACAAAATTACCTATTAATGTGATCCCATCTATTGAATGCGTAACTTCTGGATGAAATTGAATTCCATAAATAGGCTTTGATTTATGAATGTAAGATGCTATTTTTACCTGTTTTGTTGATGCTGTAATATTAAAATCATTATTAATTGACATTATAGTATCACCATGAGACATCCATACTTGCGAACCTTCTGAAATCCCTTTAAATAAATAATCTTGAGTTTCTATGTAATCTAAATTAGCTCTACCATATTCTCTAATTTTTGATGGCTCAACTTCTCCATTATTCTCTAAAGCTATTAATTGAGCTCCATAACAAATACCAAGCAAAGGAACTTCTGGAAATTTTGAAAAATCTATTCTTGGTGAATTTTTATCATTCACAGAATAAGGACTCCCAGACAAAATTATCCCTTTTATATTAGAATAATCATAACTTGCTTGCTTATTAAATGGTATAATTTCAGAATAAACATTCAACTCCCTTATTCTTCTTGCTATAAGTTGTGTATATTGTGAGCCAAAATCTATAATCAAAAGGACTTCTTGTGTCATATCTATATCTTATTTTAGATTTTGTTTAATATCTTTAGTTTATCTTCTAGTGTTGCCAACTCTTCTTTTGCTTTGCTTATTTTTGTTTCAAAATCTGCAATTAACTTATCCGCACCCTTTGAATTAACAAAAAATCCTATATTATTTTCCCATAAAGTAATATCACTTTTTAATGTATTTATTTTTCGGGAAATATTAACCTTTTCTTCATTAAACTTATATTGACCAGATGAGGTTTCTTTTAAAGTTTCCATTTTCATTTTATAAAAACTTTCATTACTACCTTTGTTTGAAGCATTAAGAGTGTCAAAATGCTTATTTATAAGACTACGAAACTGTGATTGAAGGGTATCTTTATGCTCTATAGGAATATGTCCTATATTCATCCAATCATTTTGAATTTGTTTTAATTGATCTAAATTGGAATTATTATCTTCTGATATTTGAAATTCTTCTAATTGCTTAATAAGTGTTAATTTTTTTTCATAATTCTCTTTTTCTATTGAATTGATGCTTTTAAAATATTCCGACTTATTGTTAAAAAATACATCACATGCAGCTCTAAATCTTTTCCATAGCTTTTCTGAATATTTATTATCAACTGGACCAATTTTCTTCCAATCTTCTTGCAATCTTATTAAATCTTCTGTTGTCTTTTTCCAATTTGTATTATCTTTCAAACCCTCAGCTAAAACACAAATATTTACTTTTGAATTATAATTATTAACATACACCTCTTTCAATCCTTCAAAAAAGTCTTTTTTCGATTCAAAAAATTTATCAATACCTTTTCTAAAGCGTTCCCATATTTCATCATTAACCAATTTATTCGCACGCCCTATTGATTTCCATAGCTTTTGTATTTCAAATATTTGCTCTGTTTTTTCGTTCCACTCTTTTGGATTTTTATAAGTAAGCTCTGACAACTCTTCTACTTTCTCACATAAAGCTACTTTTGCATTAAAATTATTTTCCTCATTTTGCTTTGTGTCTTCAAAATGTTCTTTCCTCTTTGCACTAAGTTTTTCTATAGCAATATGAAACCTATCTTCTATTTCTTGCTTCTTTTCCCTTGGAACAGGACCTATTTCTTTCCAATAAGCTATTGATGACCTTAATTCTTTAGCAACAACAAGAAATGATTCTTCTAATAATAATTTCTCTACCTTCTCTGCTATTTCTATTTTTTGCTCTAAGTTTTTTCTAAGGTCTAATTCTTTTAATTCTTTATTTATCTTAACATAATCAAAAAACTGCTCAATACAATAATTATACTGATGCCACAAGTCATTAAGTTCTGACTGAGGAACTGGACCTATTTCATCCCATTTCGAACGCAATATATTAAAATCATCATACGTCTTCTTTAATGTTTCTCTATTATTTATTAGATTTTTTAAATCTTCTATTATCGCTTTCTTCTCTGCAAGATTTAACAATTTTTGCTCTTCAAAACTTTTATCAAATTCAGCTTTTTTTGCTCTATAAACAGCAAATAATTCTTTAAATGCAGTTTCTTCTTTATCTGTAGAATATTCTATATTTTCTATACTGCCATTCTTTTCTATATATTCTTTTTGTTCTTTATCTTTTATGGCCTTTACTTGCTTGGTGAAATTAACCTTGATATATCCTATTTTACTTTTTATGCTATTTACATCATCTCCTTTTATGATAATTTCTAGTTCTTCAAGAAGTTGCTTAATATCATAACTTTCATATAACTTTTCATAATCAACAATTACATGCTCTTCTTGTTCTTTTGAATCCAATAGTTGTTTATTATCTTCTTTCTTGGAAACTCTGGTTTCCTCTAACTCTTCTTGTTCTATATTTTGTTCTATTAATTCTTCTGATTCTGTATTAATTAAAGTAGCATTATCAGGCACTTCTGCAATTGGTTCAGAACTTTGGATAAAATCTTTCTTCTCTAAATTTTCCATCAAATTAGGATTGTCGTTAGTATTCATTATTTAAAATATATTGGTTTAACAATAACAAAAAACAAAATTAGAAATATTATTAATTAAAATTAATCAAGGCTCAAAAATAAATATAATATCCTTTTAATTATAGTACTCATATTTATACTCGGAAACCATTTTTGGCTTGTTTTTTAAAACATCCCATTCTATTGTTTTTGACCTATTACCTTTTGAATCATATTCTATTGTTTTTTTGAAATCAATTTTACCTTTTGAATCATATTCTTCGGTTTCAATCATATTGTTCTTGTTGTCATATTTAGCATGCCAGCTCCAATCAGTCTTTCCGTTAAGCTTATACCAAATTCTTTCTATTAAATTCCCATTTTCATCATAAATTGCTTTATCTCGCCAATCTATCTTTCCATCAACATCATAACGTATTTCTTCAACTCTATTATCGTTTTCATCATACTTTGCAACCTCTTTAAAATCAATTTTACCATTAAATTGATATTTTGTCTTTTCTATCCTATTACCATTATCATCATACATTGAAACCTCTCTCCATTCTACATTACCTTCTGCATCATATTCAATTTCTTCTATAAGTTTTCCTTTTTCGTTAAACTTATTTTTTCTTATCTTTTCCAATTCGCCATTAGCATTCAATATGTTTCTTTCAACTCGAAGACCAATACTATCATATTTATAAATACGTTTCCACTCTATACTATGTTCTCCATTGTATCCAGCACTCTCTATTTTGCGATATAAATCATCGTATGATGCTATTTCTTTCCAATATAAAACACCCAATTTATCATAAAGTTTCTTCTCTATTCTATTTCCCGCAACATCAAAACGAAATAATTGTTTCAAAACTTTTTGATTACCTGGCATATCCATATCAAAACAAAAAACATTATATTCTTTTATTTTATTTTGCTTGATTCTATCTCTTTCTTTGAGCTTATTTGAAATTATTCTTACTGATTTTTCCATAACTTGTGTTTATATTTTTCCTTTATTTAATCAAATATTCGACAAAATTAATATAATTAGAAGACGCTACCAAAAACTTTTTTTAATAAATCTGTTACTCTTGCAGCTGGATCTTTTCTTATACTTTTCTCTTCTATAGCAATCTTGCTAAATAATCCATACAATGCTTTATTTGCAGCATATTCATCCAACGAAATCGGTGTAATAGGACTAATCCCTAACAAAACGCCTCCATTATTTGCTACAGTATTATATGCTGTTTGCAATGTATTCCATGCCTCATTAGTTGAAACCCCTGCTAATAAGGGCTTATTCAATGAAACATTTATCTTAGGTTGAAAAAGTTCCTTCAACTGGCTATATGAATTCTTTTTCAAATAATATGTCGCTGATGTATCTTCTCCTTGAAGAATGGAAAAGGCATCTTCTATTGTCATTGAAGTAACTACATTAACAAAAATTGGCTTGGCTTCCTTAGCCGCATCTTCGGCGGACCTGTTGAGCAGTAAAATAACATCACTAACTAATTTTTCTCCTCCTGGTACATATGAAATATTTTCAATTATAGTATTAGCTTCTGGAGGTAGTAATATTTTTATTAAATCATCCTTATAAAAACCATCTAATGATGATACTATTGACACGGAAGTATCCGTACCTACTGTTAACGCCTCTTTTAATCCATTTGCCACCTCTTCCTCTGTTAAACCTACATCTGGCACTAAAATATCTAAAGGATTATCTTTTACACAAGAAGTAAATCCTAATAAAAGAAAAGAAAAAAAACTTATAATAAAAATATTTTTCATGTTTTATAAATATTGTATTTTTAAAATAAAAAATTAAACAAATATAAAGAAAAAATAGAAAAGATAGATAAAAAATAAAAAAATAAAATTGTTTATTGAAAACATTAAGCATTCTCAATAATTAAAATTTTTGCTTCAATAATCATTGGAATTAACAAAATTTGAAAACTACTAAATCTATTCGTTATAAATGAGAGTAATTAAAGTTTGACCTACAGCTTTTAATGTATTCTTATCTATAGCATTTATATTGTCATCTTGCGTATGCCAGTATTTTCCAAAGTTATGAGGAGTGGTTTTATCTATTTGAATAATATCTATACATGGAATTTTTGCTATATTGTTAACATAGAAATGATCATCTGTAATAGCATTCGCTTCTTCATTAATAAAATATCCAGAAAACCCTTCGTTATAAGCAGTTTGCCATACTTTTTCAACTATATTTGGAGCATAATTCATCGAAAACTTTTCTTTATAAAAAGTAGCATTAGGTGCACCAACCATATCTAAAAGAATTCCATAATATGCTGTATAATTAGGCAAATGTGGATTTTTAGCCCAATACTGAGCACCTAAACACCATGTATCATCCTGCTCTGGAAGGTTTAAAAAATCAGGTTGACCATAATCTTCTGCATCAAAAAGTATTAAATCAACACCTATATTTGATGTTTTTAGTTTTAAGTTTCTTGCTATTTCCATAATAACCCCTACTCCACTTGCGCCATCATTAGCTCCAGGTATTGGTTTGTTACGTTTAGCTTCATCTTTTTCCATATCAGCAACATGACGTGAATCCCAATGTGAACAAATGATTATGCGTTGTTGATTAGTGGGATTAAAAGAAGCTATAATATTTTTAATTCTCATCGTTTTCCCTGTGTATGGGATAACAGAACCCACTTGCTCGTATACTGTATCTGAATATCCTTTTAACTTACCAACTAAATATTCGGCACATTGTTGATGTGCTTTAGATTCAGGAACACGAGGGCCAAACTTTAGTTGTTCTTGAATAAACAAATAAGCTGCATCTGATTTAAAATCAGGAACTTCTACAATTTCGTGTTTTTGATTATCATCCATGTCTTTATTCTCCGAATTATTTGATGAATTATTGCACGCAAACAACAAAGGGAAAAGAGAGATTATAAATAAAATAGTTTTAACTTTCTTCAAAAATTGTAACATAATATTTTTTTTTGTAATGTAATTATTCGATAAACCAATTTGCTCCGTCTTTGGTATCATTTATTTTAATGTTTACCTCTGACAGTTTATTTCTTATGTAATCAGCTGTTGCGTAGTCTTTGTTTGTCTTTGCATTTTTTCTTAATTCTAATATAACCTCCATTAAAGTGTCTATTGAATTACTTTTTGTTGACACGCTGCTTTGATTAATCAAACCGAGTATTTCATTAAAAAAACCACTAACAATTTCCTTTAACACACTCAAATTAACTGCATCAATCGTCTCTTTGCCCTCTTTAATAAGGTTTATTGATTTAACAACATCAAATAACACCGCAAGTAAAATTGGTGTATTCAAATCATCATTCAATGCGTCATAACAACGTTTTTTATAACTATTAAAATCTATTGACGATGTGTTTGAAATAACAAGTTTATCAATAACATCAAAAGCTTTACACATTCGTGCCATTGCTTTTTCTGCTGCAAGTAGAGCTTCGTTTGAAAAATCAAGAGTTCCTCCATAATGTGCTTGCAAGATAAAAAACCTTACTGTCATTGGGCTGTATGCTTGATTTAGCAAAGCATTCTTTCCACTAAATACTTCATCAAGTGTGATAAAGTTATTTAGTGATTTACTCATCTTCTGTCCATTAATTGTAATAAGATTATTGTGCACCCAATGCTTAACAGCATGTTTATTATTGGCTGCAACTGATTGCGCAATTTCACATTCATGATGAGGAAACTTTAAATCCATACCTCCTCCATGAATATCAAAAACCTCACCCAAATATTTTTCCCCCATAGCAGAACATTCCAAATGCCAACCAGGAAAACCAACACTCCATGGTGAGTTCCATCTCATTATATGTTGTGGTTGAGCCTTTTTCCAAAGAGCAAAATCAAAGGAATTTTTTTTCTCTTCTTGCCCTTCTAGTGTTCTTGTATTGTTAATAAGTTCATCTATATTTCTACCTGAAAGTATGCCATAGTTATGCTTTTCGTTATATTTCAAAACATCAAAATAAACCGAACCATTCTCCACATACCCATATCCATTTTTTATGATTCTTTCTATAAATTCTATTTGTTCAATTATATGTCCTGAAGCTTTTGGCTCAATACTTGGCGACAAAACATTGAGGTCTTGCATATTTGCGTGATACCTGTCTGTATAATATTGCACAATTTCCATTGGTTCTAACTGCTCCAAACGTGCTTTCTTTGCTATTTTATCTTCACCACTATCTGCATCATTCTCTAAATGACCAACATCTGTGATATTTCTAACGTATCTAACCTTATACCCAACATGCTTTAAATATCTAAATAAAACATCAAATGTTATCGCAGGACGTGCATGCCCCAAATGAGCATCTCCATAAACTGTTGGTCCACAAACATACATTCCAACATAAGGATTATTAATTGGTTCGAATAGCTCTTTCTTTCCTGTAATTGAATTGTATAAATATAATTGATTTGTTTCCATCAATAAATAAAATAATAGTGTTCTTAATTTGTTTTACTTTAAAGCAAAAGTACATCATTTTTTAGAATTGCGAATAAACTATTCTTAAAAAATGACTACTCGCAATAATTGCTTAAACTCCAATAACCTTAAATTCTGTCCTACGATTGTTAGCCCTACCCTCTTCTGTTTTGTTTGAATCTATTGGTTTTGTCTCTCCGTAACCTTTGTAAACTAAACGCGTCGATACAATTTCTTTTTTTACTAAATAGTCATAAACAGCTTTTGCTCTTCTTTCTGACAATAACATATTCGATTTATCATCCCCAACATCATCCGTATGACCTGAAATTTCTATCTTTACAAACTTGTTTAAGTTTAAAAACTCTACCAATTTTAACAATTCAACTTTTGAAGACTCTTCTAATTCAAAAGATGCTGTCTTAAAGAAAATATTTTTCAATACAACTGATTCGCCCACTTTTATCGGACTTAGTTCAATCTTTTTATAATAAGGCTTTGTTATGGATTGAATCCCTTTTAGCGCTACATTCTCTGAAAAAAATAAATAATTGCTCTTCGATACATTTATTGCATAATTTTTATTTGTTGGAATACATATCAAAAACTCTCCTGTTATATCATCCGATTTTAACCTACTCATGCTTTTTTCTGTCTCCAAATCAATAAGCTCAACATCTGCAACTATTGGCAAACCTGATGCCTTTTCTATTATATGGCCCTTCATATAAGTTACCGCCTGTGGCCTAATATCCTTATATAAATCAAAAATATACAAATCCAATCCTCCAAAAGAACCTGCAGACTTCTTATCTGATGCAAAAAATCCTTTATCTGCATTAGCATTTATAATCAAACTGATTTCATCCTTATTCGTATTTATTGGATAACCCAAATTTGTTGGCTTTGACCAAACTCCATCTTTTAGCTTCGAATAAAACAAATCTATTCCTCCCATGCCTAAATGACCACTTGAAGCAAAATAAAAAGTTTGATTATCAAAATGTATAAAAGGCGACATCTCTTCTTTTGCCGTATTTATTGAATCTCCCATATTAACAGGCACACTCCAACTTCCATCTGATTGCAAATCTGACTTCCAAATATCCATACCGCCTATTCCTCCTGGACGTGCTGATGTGAAATAAATAACCTTACCATCAGGACTTATTGATGGCTGCGAATCCCATGCGCGTGAGTTAAAATGCTCACCCATATTTTGCGGAATACCCCAATTAACTCCCTCCTTCTTTGAAAAATAAATATCACAACTACCATAACCATCCTCACGCTCACACGCCGTAAAATAAAGAGTCAAACCATCTGAAGTAATACATTGTGCTCCTTCATTATAACCAACCTTATTTATTGGACGACCCAAATTAAAACGTTTCGACCAAACACTATCTCGTTTTAAAGAAACATAAAAATCCTCCCTATGCATTCTTAGATTATTCTCAAATTCAGGCTGTTCTGGCTCCTTAACCGTAAAAATAAGAGTCTGCTCATCAGCAGTTAAAGTCGGATGATACTCATCATACTTCGTATTTATATTAGCACCTAAGTTTTCAGGATTAAAAGGGACTGGATTCCTCATTAATTTTATTGCAAAATCACACTTAGCTATATTTTCCTCCAATGCTTCTATATTTAGTTTTTTATCCCTAAACAACTCTTTATATAACAAATAATTCTTTCTAGCATCAGCATAATAACCATTTTTCAATTGCACATCAGCAAGTGTTGCTATTGAATTTGGAAAAAACAAAGGATCCACATCTATCGCTATTTGCATATACTTTATCGATGAATCCAACAATCGCATATCTTTATAGCAATACGATATCAAATACAAAGCCTCAATAAAATTAGGGTCAATATCTACTGCCTTTTTTGCAATATCAATAGCCTCTTCATTTTTATACTCATCATACTTCGATGTTGCTTCATCATATAATTTCTTTGCCTTTTCCGACTTTGTCGTTAATTCTTCATTCGAACCACCTCGCTTCTGAGCAAAACTAATGGTTGTTAGTATTAATAAAAATAATACACCTAAAATTACTTTTTTCATTATATTATCTAGCTATAATAATTGTGATATTTTTTTTTGCGAATTTAAACCAAATATTTATGAAAATAGCGAAAATATTTAATTAGTCCTTTTTTTTTAACGAATAATTAGCCCTAATTGCCCATTAGAAATTAAAAAACATCAATTTGCTTCTTCTAATATTATTGGTAAATTCTAAGTTTTATAATCAACACAAAAAGTAAATTTCTCTTTTTGGTAAATAAGGCATTTTAAATTAAAATAGGAGGAGATAATAACTTCTTTTGGTTTAATCAAAATCATTTTTTGATATAGAGCACATATAAAGCGCATATACAGTTCATATAGAGCACATATAAAGCACATATAGAGTACTTTAACCCCACCTTTAACTCTGAATAATCAACCTCAAAACCTCATTTCATACTAATAATCAAACAATTAACCTTCTAAATTTATTCATATTCACTTTTTATTATTTTAAAGAAAAACACACACTTCACTTTAATTATCAACACATTAACTAAAACAACACGATATAACAAAATTGCTCATGTTTTTTTCAACATCTTAGTAATACCTAAACGCTATCATAATACCCACAATAATTAAATATCCTAAACACCGTAGGTGTGAAATTATTGTAGCAAAA
>Ga0154552_1021_pt2 | contig 35320 bp, 24 predicted proteins | sample RifGroF2_FD_105695 | JGI IMG/M metagenome (GOLD analysis project Ga0154552, IMG submission 105695) | Bacteroidetes bacterium GWF2_29_10
AAAGTGACGTGAGTTTAGTTCGACCTTGATGGGGTCGTAGGTTGTTTTAGGGATAATTCGTTCTACAAACGTTATATCCCTTCGGGATAAATATATGTTGCCTCTTTGAGGCTTTAGGAGAAATAATTAGGTGAGGAGAGAGAAATATTACAATAGGGAAAATCTTTTGTTTTCTGTTAATAAATATTTGTACATTGCAATTTGATTTGGTAGTACTTTTACAAAAGAAATCAATAGTATAAATAGCTGAGGATTATGAGAAGTTTTATAGATTTATTAAAGAGTAAAGGAGAGTTGTTAGATATTGGATGTTTTGTGGATCCAGTTTTAGAGATATCGGAGCTTGCGGATAGGGTTTTAAAGTCGGGGGATAATAAAGCGTTATTGTTTCTTAATACGGGGACAGAGTTTCCGTTGTTGATTAATTCGATGGGTTCGGAGAAGCGTATTTGTTTGGCTTTAGGGATGGATAGTTTTGATGATTTTTCGGTTCGAATAGATAGTTTGATGAGTAAATTGGATGTAAAGGATAAGCATTTAAGGAGTAAGCTAGATATTTTGTTTGAATTGTACAGGATATCTTCTTTTTTGCCAAAGAGGTTGAGTGGGAAGGGGGTTTGCCAAGCAAATGTTATGGATGAAGTTAATTTGAACAGGTTGCCAATACTTAAGTGTTGGCCTTATGATGGAGGTAGGTTTGTGACGCTTCCAGTTGTGCATACGATAGATCCGGAGAGTGGAATTGAGAATGTAGGTATGTATAGGATGCAAGTGTTTGATGAAAAGACAACAGGAATGCATTGGCATATTCATAAGGGTTCGGCAAGACATTTTGATAAATACAAAAAGCTAAATAAACGCATGCCAATTACGGTTACGCTTGGGGGTGATCCTGTTTATACTTATGCTGCTACAGCTCCATTGCCAGATAATATTAATGAATATATTTTAGCGGGTTTTCTGAAGAAGCGAGCAGTAAGTATGGTAAAGTCATTGACTAATGATATTTATGTGCCTTCGGATGTAGATTTTGTAATAGAGGGTTATATTGATCCGAATGAAGATTTTAAATTGGAGGGTCCTTTTGGAGATCATACTGGTTTTTATTCGTTGGAGGATTATTATCCAGTGTTTCATATAGAAAGTATTTCGTATAAGGATAAAGCAGTTTATCCGGCTACAATAGTTGGTATTCCGCCACAGGAGGATGCTTGGATAGGTAAAGCAACGGAGCGAATATTTCTATCTCCAATTAAGCTTACTATTTCGCCAGAGATAAATGATTTGGTTATGCCTTTTGAGGGAGTTTTCCATAATTTAGTTTTGATAAGTATAGATAAAAGTTATGAGTATCATTCGCAAAAGATAATGCATTCTTTGTGGGGAGCAGGACAGATGATGTTTACGAAAGTTATAGGTTCTTTTGACAAGGATGTTAATTTGAATGATTATATGGAGTTAGGACGGTTGGTTAGCAGGAATATTAATAGTGAGGATGATATAATAATAAGCTCGGGGCCTACCGATGTGCTTGACCATGCATCAAATAATAAGTATAATGGTGGTAAATTGGGGTTTGACGCGACAAGTAAAGGAAATACGATTGAGAATAATGAATTATTTGATTTGATGCCTGCTATTAAAGCTTATATTGCTGATGATTTGAGGGTGAAGTTATCGAATATTAGTTTGTTAGGAGAAGGTATAAGTTTGGTAATTATTAGTGTTAAGGAGGATGTGGATTTGAATGAAATTGGAAGGGATTTCTTTAATAAGTTTGGTGGTGATATTAAGTTTTTATTGATAGCGGAGAGTATAATAGATGTTAATAATCTGAGCAATGTTGTTTGGCGAACACTTGGTAATTTAGATCCTGCAAGGGATATTCATTTTGTAAATAAAATGCCATTAAACATAATGCTTGATGGAACAAAAAAGAAAACATCAAAGAATAATGTCAATGGTAATTGGCCAAATATTGTTGTTTCAAATCAAGAAACGATAGATAAGGTGGACCGCAGATGGAGCGAATATAATATTGGAGAATTTGTTAAGTCACCATCGGATTATTATAAGAATGAGGTTTATGGAGAAAAAGCGTATACGGATTAATGTATCCATAATAAATTTACTTTTGCTTTTTCCTTAAGAATATTTTCGTTCCAGCTTTTAAGGGTTGTCCGAATTCGAGATTATTCTTTTTGTATAATTTTTTCATTTTAACGCCATAAGTTTGGGAAATCATGCGCATTGTTTCTCCGTTTGCAACTATATGGTATTCTTTTTCGCCCTTGTTTCTTTTAGGTTTTATGTAAACGGTTTCTCCTTGTCGGATTTTTTCATCCTTTTGCATATCATTGTATTTAATGATTTGCCAAACCATCATGTCAAATTCTTTTGCAATTTTCTCTGGAGTATCGCCTTTTTCTGCAATTATGTATGCAGTTTTGTTATTGTATAATGTTTTTCTTTTATTTTTAATATCATTAATAAATATTTCTCTATCTTTTGCACTGTGTTTTGTGTTGTTTCGATTGTGATTATTAAATGCAATTGCATCAGATTCAGACATTTTGTCAAATCGTTCTAGGTTGTATTTTTCGATTAAATCAATAAGAAGTTGAGGGTATTTAGGATTAGTTGCATATCCTGCATTTTTTAATCCATAAGCCCAACCTTTGTAATCGGTAGGTTTAAGTTCGAATAATTTAGCGTATCGATCTCTAGTTTTTAGAAATTCAGAATGGTCGTTAAAAGATTCTTCGGGTTTATTGTATTTTCTGAAGCATTCGTCTTTTTCATCATCATCAGCATAGTATTTTTCACCAGTCCATACCCCATGACATTTAATTCCGAAATGATTGTTTGCATTTACAGCAAGTTTGCTAGTTCCAGCAGCGGATTCAATTATTCCTTGGGCTAGAGTTATACTTGCAGGAATTCCATATTTTTTCATCTTAAGTATTGCTATTCCTTTATAGTTTTCAATGTATTCTTCATTATTTTGTTGACAGATTAAAATATTGGAGAATAAAATAAAAAATATTGAAATAAAAATAACTCTCATCATGCTTAAAGTTTTATATGTAATGCCAAAATTACAAAAAAAATATTATTGTGCAAGTATAGAAGTTTAGATTAGAGTGAAATATGGTTATTTTTCATAGAGAGGAATTTCGCTGATAAATTGGAACGTATTGTTGCTATGATTAATATTGCAGCAGTAATGATTGATTCCATTTGTTACTGCAATATAATTAGAATTGAATGCCATATTATATATTGCAACTTGAGTAAATGTTTCTTGTGTAATCTTTACAGATGGAGCTTTACATTCAATAATAATAAATGGTTGCATTGTGTTTTTATAGACAATTATATCACAACGTTTTTTCATCTTGTTTAGATAAAGACTTTGCTCAACACCAATAAGTCCTATAGGGTAATTCTTTTCGTTAATAAGATATTCAATGAAATTCTGTCGTACCCACTCTTCTGGAGTTAGCAAATAATACTTTTTTCTTATTTTATCAAACACATAATCGGAACCGTTTATTTGTTTAATATTAAAATTATATTCAGGAAGATTGAGTTTATCCATTTATTCTCCTTCTTAAAATTTAATAAGATGTGAATTATAGCCATCATAAAACTTTAATGCAGGAGAAGGCAGGTGATAGTAATTGATGAATTCTTTTATCTTTGCTTCATTCTTTTGATTTGTGAATTTAATATGCCTTAAATCAATATCAAAACCCAAATAAAGCTCTCTATCTCCATTTCCTTTTCCATCAAGTTGGGTTGCACTTAAACCTATTGCAGGACATAACCATTTGGGAAATGTTTTTGAATTAGTTAGCCCTTGAATGTTAAATGAAAGCCAGTAAGTATGCCTTTCATAGTCATCCATAAAAGATTTGTCTTTGTTCCATTCAATTGTTTTAAAGTAAGATTTATTTACAAAATCATAACTCCACTTTAGGTTTATATTTTTTAATTTTGGATATTTATATTGAAGTACTGGATAAAATGCGCCAAGTATATTCGCGCTCATATCAGTTAATGAAAATCCCCACCATGGAGCCAACCCATCTTTTATCTCAACAATTGAAGACATTGTTATAGAGAATCCAGCCCCATACCATTTTGCTTTCTCTTCATTAAATCCAACCCACTCCATAAGTATAGAAAACGCCTGTGTTGTTACCTGAGAAGACCAAAAATGACCTGCTTTATCCAATCCTTTTGCATATGTAAGCTCGTGGGTATCGTCGAAATGGAATTTTCCCCCTCCATATCCTTTCCACCATGAATTGTTAAAGTATATAAATACGCCTGCTGTAGCTATTGGAACAGATGATGAAATTATAGCAAGTCTCGTATAATTAATTTTATTTTTTAAGGTATCGCTACCTGAGAAAGAAGAATAGCAAAACTTATTTGCTAAAACTAGTATTAATAATAAAATTACTTTTTTATAATTCATAAATATTTGATTCCAATCACAAAGGTAATTTTTTTTAATGCATTAGAAACATTTTGTATTCTGTTTGTGAATTTTCTTTAAATTTAATTGCAGGTAAAGGAAGACGATAAGTGTTTAAAACATCAATAAAGTTACGTGTTTTTTTGTTCTTTGATTGAATATGATTTAGGTTAATATCTAGTCCTACAATAAATTCTCTCCTTTTTAAATCATTATTTCCCTTAGAAACACCATCTGCTCCATATCCTAATGCTAAATTAATGTATTTTGGCCAAAATTGATTGTACTTTTCGCCTAATATATTCTTAACATCAAATGATAGCCAATAAATATGTCCATCATAATCATCAGTGATAGATAATTTCTTTTTCTGCCAAGGATTAAATTCGCTAGGGTAATAGCTCCATTTAAACTGAATGTTTTTTGAAATATTATTACGTGTTTGTAAGTATGCAAATCCTATTCCTGCAATGTTTGACAACAAATCATCAGGAGAAAACTGGTAGGATGAAAAGCCGTCTCCCATCTCAACGGAAACAGCATAAAGGAGAGGAATTCCTACGCTATACTTTATTGCATCTTTTTCCTTATAGTCAGCCCATTTCATTACCGAGTAAAATGTTTTGAAATAGAGATATGAAATATAGGCATGCCCTAATTTGTCTATACCTTTAGAATAATTATTAAAATAACCTTCCCAATGGCAATGAAATGGATGGTAATCATCTTCCCACCACCATTTATACTGTGTGTAAAAAATAGCAGCAGTATTAGCAACTATTCCAACTTTTACAGCATTCCTTTTGTTGAAAGAAGATTTTGTGTTCTTTGTTGCATTTACAGAATCAAGCTCTTGAGATAGCAATTTAAAGTCTGATTGAATAAAGAAAATAATTAATGTGAGGATGATTAAAAACTTAGAATAATTCATTATTAAAAAGCGTCAATATATGTTCCGAAAAAAAACTCGTTTATGTATTTGCCAAAATATTGACCATTTTCTGAATAACCATTATAATAATTTACAGCAAATCGTATCTTTTTGTTTATAGCAATACCTGTTTGAATATTTACAGATGATTTGAAATCATGCTCTTCTTTAAATTTAAGGTCAGAAGCTAAATATAAATCGTAATGCTTTTTAGATAAATAATTAATATTAAAGCCCAATATTAGATTGCCTTTTGCTCCAATATTTTTATCTACAAGATAATGAAAAATATATGAATAGCCTCCATAAATGGAACTTTTATACTTCTGGTTGTAATATATTAAATAAGCATTATAGAAATCCTTAACAAAATTATTTGGAGTCATCTTTTCTTCTATTATTGCATCATCAAGTAAGTGATGACTTGTGTGTCCTTTACCTAAAGATATTGCAAGATTATTTGTTATACTTATTTGCAAATTCCCATTAACATGATATTCTGTAGTGTATAATGTAAAACCTCCTATGCCCATTTTCATATCGTTATAATTTAATGCATTAATAATAAAATCTACATTATGATTAAGCACATTTATTCGCATTAAAGGAATCGAAACACCAAATGCTGGATAATAACGAGATGAAACCGTACTTTTTGATATGGAAAAAGAACTGTATCGAGAATCTCCAATATTGAATTTATTATTAATTTTACTATTAAAAAAAACTTTATTAGTGTCTACTTCTCCCAATAGCATTAAGCTAGTCAACATCACAAATACAAATACACAATAAACCTTAATCATTATCTTATTTTTCGACAAACATAATTTATTTTTTTCTAATTAGTTATATTCCTCTACAAAAAAATAAAACCAAATTGTCCATTATGATGAGTTTAATTTAAAGTTTTGGGTTTTTGTTCCAAATTTTTACAAACCAATTTCTGTCTCGTCCTGAAATAGGTTTACACAAAAAATAGAAATTATGAAAAAAGACTTTAAACTTATTTCAGGATTATCTAAGCAAAATGAATCCAAGTAAACCAATCCTGCTTATTAAAAAGTAACGTGAACACTTATATAATAAGAAGAATTATTCTCCAATAATAAGAAAAAATGCTTAAAAATAGGAAAACATAGCATATTGTCAAAAAGATTTAACTGTTTTCCTCAATTATTAGTTTCCTAAGCATATTTAAGGCTGTTTGTGAAGTTTTTATTATATTGTGTTCTCTATTATTTCCAAATATATACTTTTTAATAATTGATTTGTTGTTTTTAGAACTTCTAACCCCAATGAATATAGTTCCAACAGGTTTTGTTGGAGTTCCTCCTGATGGTCCAGCAATACCAGAAACGGCTATAATATAATCCGTTTTTAATAATTTTTCTCCTGATAATAACATTTTCTCTACCGTTTCCATACTAACTGCACCATATGTTTCCAAGATATTATTGTCAATTCCTAATAAAGAGTTTTTTAATTGATTGGAGTAAGGTATTATTGATCCATTAAAATATTCAGAACTTCCACTTACGGACGTTATTAAATGTGCAATATATCCACCTGTGCAACTTTCTATTGTTCCTATTGTCTTTTTATTATTTAACAGTAACGTTCCTACAACAGATTGTAGAGTGTCTTCGTCAAAGCCATATATTAAATCACCTATTATCGCATTTAACTCTTGTATTTTATTATCTATTTGCTTCTTTTCAACATCAAAGTTATTACCACTAGAAGTTAATCTTAATTTCACTATACTTTGGGAAGGTAAATAAGCTAAACTAATATTTTCTGGTAAACTATTTTCCCAATCTTTCAATTTATCAGCAAGAAAAGATTCTCCTAATCCTTGAGTCAAAACTGATTTATAATACAATTTAGAGATGTTATATTTGTTTTGAATATATGGTATCACAAATGAGCTAAACATTCCTTTCATTTCAAAAGGTACGCCAGGCATTGAAATCAGCATTTTGTTTGAGTTTTCAAATAACATACCTGGGGCTGTTCCTAATTTATTTCTTATTACAGTGCAATTATTAGGAACTTCTGCTTGACTAGCATTTAAAGGTGTCATTGCAAACCCTCTATTTTTAAATAATGTTTCAATATCTTGATAAACATCATTATCTACGACTAGTTGACTATTAAAAAACTTGCATAATGTAGTTTTTGTTATGTCATCATTTGTTGGACCTAAGCCACCTGAAATAAAAATAACATCTGCTCTTTTATATGCTAATTGAATAGCATTTGTTATATCGTCATAGTTATCCCCTACTGTGCTAAACCATGAAGGTTTTATTCCTATAATATTAGAGCATTGTTGCGCAATCCATGTAGAATTTGAATCAACAATTTGGCCTATCAATAACTCATCTCCTATTGTAATTATTTCTATTTTTATCATTATTTAATTATAAAAAACTAGACTAAGTTCAAAAGTAAAAAAAAATATAATTATGGAAACTTTGTGTACAAGAAAATACATTACCATAAAAATCGAAGCAAAAATACAAATAAACCTAAATTAAAAATAAAAAATAACTATGTACAATTACCTCAGCATGAAATTAACTATTATAAAATAGTGCTTATTTTTTTATTGCTAATAAAGAAATACATCCTTATTTCAGAAAGACCTTATTTAGAATTATAAATTTTCAAACAAATCTTTATTTCTTTAACTTAGTCTAATTTAGGAGTGTTATTTTATTAAAATTTTCTTTTTATTTTGTTTAGATTAATTATAAATTTTTAATTTAATAAAGAAAAATTTCTTTATTAAATTAAAATTATATTATCTTTGCATCATAAAATTAAATAGGAAAATGGAAGAAAAAATAAAAACAACAAAAAGCAAATTGCAACCAGTTCCAGAACCTACAGTTCGGAGAATGCCTAATTATCTTACATTTTTGAAAGAACTACAAAAGAGTGGAGAACAATACATTTCTGCTCCTGTTATTGCAAAAATTCTCAATTTGGATCCAACGCAGGTTGTAAAAGATTTATCATATACAGGAATTACAGGAAAACCCAAAGTTGGTTATGTGGTTGAAGATTTACTAAATTTGCTTGAGGATTTCCTTGGTTATAATAGGCAACATGAAGCATTTTTAGTTGGAGCAGGTTTTTTAGGAGGAGCACTTATTCAATATCAGGGCTTTCGTGAAGCAGGATTAAAAATTGTGGCAGCATTTGATGTTGATAAAAAGAAAATAGGAACAGAAATAGCTGGAGTTTCAATATTTGATTTGAAAAATTTCCGCAATTTAGCTAGTCGTATTCACATATCAATAGGAATAATAACTACGCCTGCATCAGAGGCACAATCTGTTGCAGATATAATGGTAGTTTGCGGGATAAAAGCAATATGGAATTTTGCACCAGTATCAATTTGGGTTCCAGAGCATATTATTATTCAGGACACGCATATATATTCAAATCTAGCTGTTATAATTAATAAACTAGGGCAAACAAACAATGATAAATAATTGAATTAAATGTTTTAATAAAAAATTATAAAAAAATGAAAACAGAACCAAACAATAATCTCAGACAATTTCAGCAGGTGCTAGAAATAATAGAGAAAAACAATCACGATAAAACACATTTAATAACTATTCTACAGCAGGTGCAGGATGCGTATCGTTATTTGCCTCCACAAGTGTTGACATATATTGCAACAATGTTAAAAATGCCTGTTGCAGAGGTATATGGAGTTGCCACATTCTATGCACATTTTTCGCTTGAAGCAAAAGGAAAGTATGTCATTAAAGTTTGTGATGGGACTGCTTGCCATGTTAAAGGTTCCTCAAAACTATTAGATACATTGTATAGCAAGTTAAAGCTAAGTGAAAAAAAGCACACTACAGATGATATGATGTTTACACTAGAGGCGGTTAGCTGTTTAGGAGCTTGTGGGCTTGCGCCAGTTATGGTTGTCAATGATAAAATTTACGGTGAGGTTAATGCAAAACGTTGTGGAGAGATTGTTGACAACATAATAAATGCAGAACTAGGAGAAGGCTAATAATAATAAAAATAACCAGAAAAGATATTAAATTATGAAAACAATAACAAAAGCCACCTTAGAATTAATAAGGGAGCATTACAATAAATCTATAAAATCCGTACATAAACGAATTATTGTATGTGCAGGAACGGGTTGCATAGCAAACGGTTCTATGTTAGTTTACGAAGCTTTAGAAAAAGCGATAAAAGCAACAGGGATGGAGCTTTTTGTCGAATTAGAATTAGATGTTCATGATGATAAAAAAAAGGTACATTTAAATGGGAGTGGTTGTCAAGGATTTTGCGCACAAGGTCCACTAGTTAATATTCTTCCAGAAGAAACGATGTATGTAAAAGTCAAACCCGAAGATGCATTAGAAATTATAGAACGTTCCATTTTAAAAGATGAAGTAATAGAACGCTTGTTATATGTAAATCCAGTAACAGGAGAAAGAAGTAGAGGACAGTTAGATATTCCTTTTTATAAACTTCAAAATCGTTTAGTTTTAGGGGAATGTGGACATGTTGATCCTGAAAATATTCGAGAATACATTGCTCATAATGGATACTTTGCAGCAGAGAAAGTTTTTAATCATATGACAGATGTAGATGTTTGTGACACATTAGTTGATTCAGGCTTACGAGGTCGAGGAGGAGGAGGATTTTCTACTGGTAAAAAATGGCATCTTACACGAGTAGAAAAATCAGACAAGAAGTATGTTATTTGTAATGGAGACGAAGGTGATCCTGGAGCCTTTATGGATCGGAGTCTTATGGAGGGTAATCCACATCGAGTTATAGAAGGAATAATGATTGCTGCACGTGCTATTAATGCAAATGAAGGTTATGTTTATGTTCGGCTTGAGTACCCATTAGCAGTAAAACGAATGCGTAAAGCAATAGAAGATGCAATGGATGCAGGCATATTAGGTGAAAATATTTTTGGAAGTGGGAAAAGTATGCATATCAGTGTTATGGAAGGAGCTGGAGCGTTTGTTTGCGGAGAAGAAACAGCCTTAATGGCTTCAATAGAAGGTAAAAGAGGTATGCCAATGCCCAAACCTCCATTTCCTGCTCAAAAAGGGTTATTTGGAAAGCCAACAGTTATTAACAACGTTGAAACTTTAGCCGCTGTTCCTTTGATTATTCGAAATGGTGCATCATGGTTTAATCAATACGGTACATCAACATCAAAAGGGACTAAAACATTTGCTCTAACAGGACATGTAGCAAACACAGGATTAATAGAAGTTCCTTTTGGAACAACACTTCGTGAAATAGTTTACAATATTGGAGGAGGGGTTACGGATAATGATGGAAAAGTTACAGGAGATGGATTTAAAGCAGTTCAAATTGGCGGTCCTTCAGGAGGTTGTTTAACAGAAACGGATATTGATTTGCCTCTTGATTATGATAATCTTATTGCAAAGGGCGCTATGGTTGGTTCTGGAGGTCTTGTTGTAATGAATACCCAAACATGTATGGTTCAGATTGCGAGATTTTTTATGAATTTTACACAGAATGAAAGTTGCGGAAAATGTGTTCCTTGCCGAGAAGGTACAAAGCAAATGTTATCTTTACTTGATGAAATTATAGAAGGAAATGGAACAATAGAAACTATAGAATTACTACAGGAAGTAGGTAAGTGTGTTAAAAAAGCATCTCTTTGCGGTTTAGGAAAGACTGCTCCAAGCCCAGTTCTTTCTACAATTGAAAAATTTAATGATGAATATTTGCAACATGTATTAAAAAAACGATGTGCAACTAATAATTGCAAATCATTACGTAATGTAACAATAGATATAGAAAAGTGTATAGGTTGTACCTCTTGTGCACGCAAATGTCCAGTTGGAGCTATAAGTGGAGAAAAGAAACAGCCCCATGTGATTAATTCTGACTTATGTACAAAATGTGGTGTGTGTAATAGTGTGTGCAAATTTAATGCAATATTAGGTTTTTAACAAAAAAAATTATTATTATGGAAACAAAAGGAAATGTAAATATTGACGGGATTATAGTCCCTATAGATAATGAGAAAAATTTACTTGAACTTATTCGTAAAGCAGACATTGAACTACCAACATTCTGTTATCATTCCCATTTAAGTATTTATGGAGCATGCAGACTTTGTGTATCTGACATTGAAGGAATGGGAATTCAGGCAACCTGTTCTATTCAACCTAGAGATGGGATGATTGTACGTACTAATACTTCAGAAGTAAGACAAATAAGAAAGATAAATCTTGAATTAATTTTAGCAAATCACAAAATAGATTGCCCTAGTTGTTCTCGTTCAAGCAATTGTAAATTACAAGATTTAGCTCGTCGTCTTGGAGTAACAAAAGTTAGGTTTAAACAAACAAATAGTCATCTACCTATAGATGATTGTTCAAATAGTATTATTCATGACCCTAATAAGTGTATTTTATGTGGAGATTGTGTAAGGGCGTGTAAGGAAATTCAATCAGTTGGAGCAATTGATTTTGTAAATAGAGGCTCTCAAACAATTGTTGGTCCTGCATTTAACAAAAGCCTTCGTGATGTGGAATGTGTTTATTGTGGACAATGTGTATCTGTTTGCCCAGTAGGAGCATTAGTTCCGAAACCAGAAACAGAAGAAGTTTGGGATGCAATTCATAATCCAGAAAAATATGTAGTAGCCCAAATAGCACCTGCAGTTAGAGTAGCTCTTGGAGAAAGTTTTGGAATAGAAGCCGGAGTAATTACTACTGGTCAAATAGTAACATCTTTAAAGCGTATGGGATTTAACAAGGTGTATGATACCTCTTTTACAGCAGATTTAACAGTTTTAGAAGAAGCATCGGAATTTATATCTCGCAAACTTAAAGGCGAACTTTTGCCTCAATTTACTTCATGTTGTCCTGGCTGGGTAAAATTTGCAGAACAATATTACCCTGAATTGTTACCAAATTTATCTACATGTAAATCGCCTCAACAAATGTTTGGAAGTGTTGCTCGTGAAATATTACCAAAAATGTTAGGAATAAAACCTGAAAATTTGGTTATTGTATCAATAATGCCTTGCACTGCGAAGAAATTTGAAGCTAAACGAGAAGAATTTATTCATAATGGCCTTGCAGATGTTGACCATGTTCTTTCAACAGAAGGTTTAGCTCGTATGATTCAAGAAACAGGAATTCAATTTAACAAGTTAAAACCTGAATCTTTCGATTTACCTTTAGGATTTAAAACTGGTGCAGGGGTTATTTTTGGTAATACAGGAGGGGTTAGTGAAGCTGTACTTCGTTATGCTTATGAGAAAATTACAGGAGAGACTCTCATAGATACAGACATAAAGATTGTTAGAGGAATGGAAGGAATCAGAGATGTTAATATAAAATTGGGGGATTTGAATATAAAATTGGCTATTGTTCATACGTTAAGTAATGCAAGAAAATTATGTGACAAAATAGTTGCAGGAGAAGCAAATTATGATCTTATTGAGGTAATGGCTTGTCCTGGAGGTTGTATAGCGGGTGGAGGCCAACCTGTTAGTTTTGATACTGACTTTAGAATGAAAAGAATGCAAGGCTTATATAATACAGACAAGCAGTTAGAGCTTCATAAATCACAGGATAATCCATACATTAAAGAATTATATAAAACAACTTTAGGAGAAATTGGCAGTCCAAAAGCTCATGAACTTTTACACACTCATTATCATGGAAGAAAAAGAATAACTGATCAAGTAATAAACATACGCAATACAGTTCATCCAAAGATTGAAATTTATGTTTGTTTGGGTACTAATTGCTATATTAGAGGAGCTCATGAATTGATGAAACAACTTACTCAATATGTTACAGAAAACAAATTGGAAGATATAATTGGTTTTGAAGGTCAAGAAGATATGGTAGATGTAAAAGGCACATTTTGTTTTGAACGTTGTGAAAAAGGACCTGTACTTAGAGTTAATGAGCATATTCTTGAACATGCCACATTTGAAAAAGCCAAAGCTCTTTTGTATAAAGAAATACAAAGAATAGGTTTACTTGTTAATAAATAGCATATTGTATAAACTTGTAAAATTTGAATTAATTGTGTGTGAACTCGTAATAAAAAGAATAGTTAAATTTTAATTAGAAATAAAATGAAATCTTCTGAAAGACCCAAAGAAAAACTACCAGTTGTTTATACATCAAAAGCAAAGTGTAGGGATTGTTATCGTTGTGTTAGAGTTTGCCCTGTTCATGCTATAAAGATGAAAGATGGTCAAGCTCAAGTTATTACAGAACGTTGTATTACTTGTGGTACATGTATTACGGTTTGTCCTCAACAAGCAAAATCTTATCGCACAGATTATATAAAAGTTTTACAAATGATAGAGGATGGGGAGACTTTGGCTTTGAGCCTAGCTCCATCCTTTGTGTCAAATTATAATGATTGGGAGCAAGAACGTTTGCCTTCAGCATTACGCATGTTAGGTTTTAAATATGTAGGAGAAACGGCTGTTGGAGCATTGCATTCGGCATTAGCTACTTCTAAATACATTAAAGAAAATTCAAATAAATCTCATATATGCAGTGCTTGTCCAGCCATTGTTAGTTTTATATTGCATGAATTTCCAGAACTAACATCAAACATAGTTCCAATAGTGTCTCCAATGATGGCTCACGCTCGAATATTAAAATCTCGAAACTCAGATGTAAAAGTTGTATTTGCAGGTCCATGTGTTGCAAAAAAAGAAGAGGCTCAATGGGGAAATAACGAACTATTTATTGATGCTGTACTAACATTTGAGGAATTGGATGAGTTATTTCGTCTTAAAAACATACATTTTGAAGAATGCGAAAATAGTTCTTTTGATGAACATGCGTCCCCATATGCAAGAATGTTTCCACTTGAAGGTGGTTTGCTTCGTACGGCAGAAATGGAAACAAATATGCTTGATAAAAATGTAATAGCAATTAGTGGTGCCGATGAAATAAAAGAGGCACTAATAAATATTACAGAAATGAAATCAGAAACAATAATATTAGAGCCTCTTTTTTGCAAAAATGGATGCATAAATGGTCCATTTGTAAAACAACAAACAAATAACTTCTCAAAAAGAAGAAAAATACTAAATTACGCAGGGAATTGCTCTGGACTATTAAATCAGACAATCCATCTGTATGAAAAAATGGAAACACAGTGTTACCCGATAATTAATACTCCAAAACATACTTATACCGAAGAGGAAATAAGAAATGTGCTTATTAAAACAGGGAAACACCAAATATCAGATGAATTAAATTGTACATCTTGTGGTTATAACACCTGTAGAGAAAAAGCTATAGCTGTATTAGATAATATAGCGGAAATTGACATGTGTATGCCTTACATGAGACAATTAGCTGAACAAAAAATAGACACTATAATTACTCACGACCCAAATGGTATTGTGTTATTGAGTAATAAACTGGAGATAATACACATGAATACAGCCTTCAAAAAAATGTTTTCATGTTCCGATACAATGATTGGGAAAAAGATAAACTATCTAATAGATCCCGATCTTTTTGAAAAACTTATAACAGGGAAAGACAACGTACTTCGTCAAGCAGTTCAATATTCTAGTTATAATCTGATTTGCCATTTAATTGCATATACATTACCTGAAGAAAAAAATATAGTAGGAATTTTTGTTGACATAACTGATAGCAAGTCAAACAAAGACAAGCTCAATGAAGTTAAGTCAGAAACGATTTTAAAAGCCCAAGAATTGATTGAACATCAAATTAGTATGGCACAAGAATTGGCCAAGGTTCTTGGAGATAACACAGCAAGAGGTGAAATTTTAATGAAAAATTTAATTGACTCTATAAAAAAATAACAAATGTATATACACACGGATATATTTGCAGTGCAATCGTCAAAAAAAATAGATCAACCATGTGGAGATGCATATGGAACATTTAGAGATGAAGTTGCAACAAATATAGTTTTGGCTGACGGTTTAGGTTCTGGAATAAAAGCACATATTGCGGCGAATATGTGTGTTTCCCGTATTATAGGACTAATAAGAATGGGAATGTCGTTAAGAGATGTATTTAAGGCGGTATCATCAACTATGGATAAAGCTTGGGGAACAGGAGCTCCATTTTCGGTATTTACAATTGCACGAATTCTTAACAATGGTCAAACAACAATACTTATTTACGAAATGCCTCCCCCTCTACTTGTTAATAAAAACCATGCTCAACTTTTACCCACTCGTATTTATACACAAGGAAAAGCTATAGTTAGAGAATCCAATTGTATTATTGATAAAGGAGAAGGTTTGCTTTTACTTTCAGATGGAATTACTCAATCTGGTATTGGAAAATATTTTACAAGCGGGTGGGATGTTGATGGAGTAAAAAGTTTTCTATTGTCTTACCTCCCAAGAGAACGAGTAGATGGTTCTACAATTACACGATTAGTACATGATCAAGCAAAATCATATTGGCCAGAAGGAAAAGGAGATGATTGTTCTGTTATTTTAGCCCTTAATCGTCGTGGGGTTATTGTAAATTTATTGAGTGGACCTCCTTTTATGAAATCTGATGATGTTGATTGGGTTAATCATTTTATGCAAACAGAAGGGATTCATATTATTAGTGGAGGATCAACAGCTATGATTACGGCCAAAATTAATAACAAACAGCTAGAGGTAAATAAGTCTGAAAATCATATTACACCTCCATCGTATAAGTTAAATGGCATAGAATTAGTGACAGAAGGTATGGTTACTCTAAATCAAGTATTTCACTTACTTGATGAAGACCCTGATAAGTATCCTCAAGATTCTCCTGCATCCAATCTTGCATATTTTTTAAAAGTTGCAGACAGAGTAAATATTTGGTTAGGTAAAGCAGAAAATCTAAATGAAGGAAGTATTGAATTTAAACAACAAGGTTTGTTAAATCGAGGTAAAATAATAAAAAAAATAATAGAAAAACTCAGAGAACAAGGTAAACTTGTAGTGGTAAATGAAAAATAAAAATATTTTATTAGATACTTAATATCAAAGTAATAAAAGCTATTTTTATTTTGAGCAATAATAATACAAATAATATTTATTTTTTTCGTCTTCTGAAAATATAACCATAAGTCGTTTTCTCAATTCCAAAAAATATATTTCTGTTTTAAATATAATCTGTATAATTGTATTGTTAAAAATAACAATGTTAAATAATTTTCGATGCAATTTAGTCTGAAGCCTTTTAAATTTCTACTAACAAGTATCATGTGTTTAATTTTAAACATTCATTCCTATTCACAGTATTATGAAACTGGACAGGAACCATCAAATATTAAATGGTATTCATATCAAACAGAAAATTTTACTATAATTCATCAACAAGATTTTACAAATAATGCTATTCTAATTGGGAATCTTCTAGAACAAGCAATTAATAAATATCCCGACATAAAAATAAAAAGGCGCTTAAAGGTGGTTATACATAGCAGTAGCATATCTTCGAATGGAATTGTGGCTTGGGCACCTGCGCGTATGGAGTTATATCCTATTTTTGAACCATCCGCTTCAGGAAATCATCCTTTTGAAGAATTAGCAAAGCATGAGTTAAGACACGTAGTGCAATTGCGTAGAGTAAATAAAGGCATGACCCGATTTTTATCGTTTATTTTTGGAGAACATATAATAGGAGGAATACTTGGGTTGTATATTCCGATGTGGTTTTTGGAAGGAGATGCCGTGGTTGAAGAAACTAATGGAACTGTTTCGGGAAGAGGAACAAATGCTGATTTTACAGTCCAAACAAGAGCTATGCTTTTAAACAATAAAATGTATTCTTTCAACAAAATGTCAATGGGTTCGTATAAAGATAATTTGCCAGATGCTTATGAATTTGGATACACCTTATTGTCTTATACAGATAATTATAAACAATCTGAACTTAGAGATTACCCAATTGTAAATTCTGGGAAAAACCCATACGCTATAACTCCTTTTAATAAAGGGATAAAAAAATCTACAGGCTTGTCAAAAAGAAAATACTACAATAAGGTTTTCAATGAATTGCAAAAAAATCTAAAAGCAGAACAAAACACCAAAACTTTTGAATCTTACAACTCTCTAAACCAGCGAAAGAAAAACCACAATAATAACTACATAAACCCTTTTACTTACAATAATAATTTATATTGCTTAAAAACAGGACAAACATCAACTAATCAAATTATTAAAATAGATAATAACAAAAAAGAAAAATGCATATTAAAAATAGGCTACGAAAACTCTAATAGAATCTATTCTAACAATCAATTTATAACTTGGTCGGAAATAAAATACGATGTAAGGTGGACTAATAGACAATATTCTATAATTAAAATTTACAATCTTAAAACTAATAGCATAATTAAATTAAAAGGAAATACTCGATACTTCTCTCCTGCAATAACAAATGATGGAAATAAAATTTGTGTGGTTGAGTACACAACAACTAATAACGTTGTGCTTAAAATTATTGATGTAAAAACTAACAAAACAATAAAAGAAAAAAACTTTGGCAATTACGCAAACATTAATCATCCTTCATGGAATAAAGATGCAAGCAAACTTTACTTTATATTGGTTGAAAATAATGCAAAATACATTTGTTCTTATAATTTAGAAAATGATTCTCTAACATATCATTTTGGAGGAGTAAATAAAGGAATTGAATACCCTGTAGTATATGATGAAAATAAAATAATCTATTCTGCAATCAATAAAGGAATACGCAATATTTATTTGTTTAGTTTAGATAATAAAAAACATTATAAGCTTACTAATACAATGTATGGAGCAACTCTCCCCTTCGTTTATGCAGATACATTGTATTTTTCTAAGTTTAATTACTATGGATATGATTTAGCAAAAATATATATAGATAGAACACAATTAGAAGAAGTGGTATTTGAAAGTAATATAGAAATAAGAGATAGTAAGTCTGAATCTCTGCTTAACATGTATGATACCATTCCAATAAACAAGATTAAAAGATATAGAAAAGGCACACATCTTTTTAACGTTCATAGCTGGGCCCCTTTTTATTATGACTTAGATAAATATACTGCAAATCCTGGACTTACACTCATTTCTCAAGATGTTTTAAGCACAACCATTAGCAAATTATACTATGAATATAATAGTGAAAAGAATTATAATAAAGCTGGGTTTAACATTGAATACAAAGGTTTTTTTCCTGTAATAGGTTTTGATTCTTATTTACTTAACAAAAACATTAGCAATACTAAGCGATACAATCTTTACTATAATTCTGCCTATTTCTCTATTCCCCTATTCTTCAAGTCAAGGAACTCTAATTTCAACATTGGAATTTCATCAAGAATAGAAGACTATCGCTATAAAAACCTAATTACAAAAAATACAAAAGAAAAATTTTATGCATCAAGCAACAGAATATTTTTCAAGCATTCTATTGATAAAACTCAAAACGATATTGACTCAAAATTTATGCAATATTTAGACATAAATTATAAACTATCAGCCTTTAATATTTATAGTTATAAATTTGACGAGAACGTATTTGCAATAAAAACTCTATTTAACTTTCCAGGAATATTTAATCACGATATTTTAAAACTAAGATTTGAATATCAGAAAAACAAATTTGATGATATTTACTATTTTTCTAATATTATTAGCATACCTAAAGGTGTTGCTGATTTCTTTGATGAGAATATGGCTACCTATAGCATAATGTATGCAACTCCTTTACTATATCCTGACATTAGCATTGGCTCAATTGCATATATCAAAAGAATTATACTCAACCCATACTTCGAAAACATTAACTATGGCAAAGGTTTAAAACATAACATCTATTCGTACGGAGCTAATCTAACAACAGAAACGCATCTTTTCCGAACAATATTTCCATTTGAAATAGGAGTACGAATAAATAAAGTTTATAATGAAAATTTTTATACTTCTTACTTTATTTTTAACATTATGATTCAATAATTAAAATGTTTTTAAATTTATAGAAATGGTTATGTTTATTTAATGGTGTATATTTTGTGAGTTATTATAGTATTAAAAATAAATAAAATATTGATGGAAATTAGATTAATCTGCATTGCAAAAACTGAGGATAAGTATTTAATAGAAGGTATTGAGAAATATGAGAAAAGAATTATGAAATACACAAAATATCAAAAAATTATCATACCTGATTTAAAAACTACAAAATCGTTAAGCATACAACAAATAAAAGAGAAAGAAAGTGAACTAATTATTAAACAAATAAAAGAACAAGATTACAACATAATTCTTGATGAAAAAGGGACGGAGTATAATTCAATTGACTTTGCATATTACTTAGAAAATGTTTATACAAAATCATTAAAGAGAATTAACTTTATAATTGGAGGTCCTTATGGATTTGATAATAGAATCTATAAACTAGCACAACAGAAAATATCATTGTCTAAAATGACATTTTCACATCAATTAATAAGATTAATATTTTTAGAGCAATTATATAGAGCATTTACAATAATTAAAGGGGAACCTTATCACCATGAATAACAAATTAAAACAAACATTTATGTCTAATATAGTGCCTATATACTTAATTAATAATCTGTAAAAAGATAAATTCAATTATTAAAATTTCAATTTTTTATTTTTTTTCATCATTATATTGAAAAATATATATAATTTAGCACTTTAAAATTAAAATAGTAATTACTCTATTAACACTATGAAAAAGATTAAATTATTTTTTATTACATTATTATTCTTGTCTGTAGCTGTAGCTACAAGAGCACAAGAAGAAGACATTATGGTAACAGCTGATAAAGCTTTTGATTTGAACAAATATACTGATGCTAAAACACTCTATGAGAAAGCATTATCCAAATCAAAAGACAATGAACGAACATCAAAAGCCACATTTATGATTGGTAATTGCTATATGAAAATGGCAGATACAAAAATGGCTGAAGAATGGTTTAAGAAGGTTGTAGACACCTACCCAGAGCCTTATGTATTATTGTATTATGCTGATATGTTAAAAGCAAATGACAAGTATGCAGATGCAATGGTTTATTATGAAAAGTATAAAGAGAAAGCACCATCTGACACAAAAGCAGAAGACGGTATTGAATCTTGCAAATTATCTCAAAAATGGAAAGATAATCCAATGCCTTTTATTATTACAAATGTAAAGGGTTTGAATAGTGCTGATGGAGATTTTTCTTTAATATTTGAAGATGATAAAAATTATAGAAATATTGTATTTACATCAACACGACCAAGCGCCGTTGGAGATAAAAAAGACGCATGGACAGGTCAAAGTTTTTCCGATATTTATTCTGCAAAAAAAGACATGAAAGGTAAATGGAGTACGCCATCACCACTAGGAATGCAAATTAATTCTGCAGCAAATGAAGGAGCTGCATGTTTTAATAGTGATATGACTGAAATAATTTTTACTAGATGTGGATTTAAAAAGAAAAAACAATTAGGTTGTGAAATATATCACTCAGTAAAAGAAGGAAAAGAATGGAAAAATGCAGAATTAATTCCATTAATAACAGACACTGTTAATGTTATTACCTTGGGACATCCTGCATTAAGTAATGATGATTTAGAATTATATTTTGCTTCAGATATGCCAAATGGTATTGGAGGAAGAGATATATGGGTAGCAAAAAGAGCTAGTAAATCAGAAGCTTTTGGAGAACCAGTAAACTTAGGTCCATCAATTAATACAGAAAATGATGAAATGTTTCCTTATATTTCTAAAGATGGGTCGTTATATTTTGCTTCAAATGGTCAGATTGGTATGGGAGGTCTTGATATTTTTAAAGCAGAAAAAACTGCTAATGGATGGTCAAATGTTACAAATATGAAATATCCTATCAACACATCTTCAAATGATTATGGAATTGTTTTTGAAGGCAAAGCAACAAAAGGGTATTTTACATCAGACAGACCTGGTGGACGTGGAGGAGATGATATTTACTCTTTTGAAAAAATACCTTTATTATTTAGTATAAAAGGATTAGTTATTGATGACAGCACAAAACAACCTGTTGTTGACGCTATAGTTAAAATAGTAGGTTCAGATGGAACTACTGCAGAAACTACAACAGACAAAACTGGAACATATATTTTTGACAACAAAAAGATCAAAGAAAATAACACTTATGACATAACTGTAAACAAGGATAATTATTTCTCTGCATCAGCAAAAGAAACAACTTTAGGGTTTGAAGCTTCTAAAGATTTAGTAAAAGATATTAGAATTAAGCAAATTCCTGCTCCAAATGAAGTAATAACATTACCTGAAATATATTACGCTTATGATAAATGGGATTTATTAGATAAGTCTAAAAATTCTCTAGATGGGTTGATTAAAACTCTTAAAGATAATCCTAAATTAGTTATAGAATTATCTTCACACACAGACTCAAGAGGAACTGATGAATATAATAATGATTTATCTCAAAAAAGAGCGCAGTCAGTTGTTAATTACCTTATAGAAAAAGGAATAGAACAAACAAGATTAGTTGCTAAAGGTTATGGAAAAACAAAATTAAGGGTTGCATGTACAGAGTGTACAGAAGAACAACACCAACAAAATCGTAGAACTGAATTTAGAATTATTTCTCAGGACTACGTTCCAGGAAGTGGAGTTTTTCCTACTGAAAAGAAAAAAGAAGAAAAAAAAGAAGGGAAAAAATCAACAAAAGGGAAAAAAAAGAAATAAAGCTTAAAATAATCAAATAATATTGAAAACATCTTTGTTTTAATTAACAAAGATGTTTTTTTATTTAAAAACTAAATTATTATCAAATGTCTATAACTGACAAATACAATGATAGAGGAGTATCCTCGTCAAAAGAAGATGTACATAAGGCAATAAAACAATTAGACAAAGGTTTGTATAAAAACTCTTTTTGTAAAATTATTCCTGATTATTTAGGCGGTCAGAATGATTACTGTAACATAATGCACGCAGATGGAGCCGGAACGAAATCATCTCTAGCTTATTTATATTGGAAAGAAACAGGAGACCTATCAGTATGGAAAGGAATATCTCAAGATTCTATTGTAATGAATATTGACGATATGCTTTGTGTTGGAGTTGTTGATAATATATTACTATCATCAACAATAGGTAGAAACAAAAAACTTATACCTTACGAAGTTATTGCCGAAATAATTAATGGTACATCAGAATTTCTTGAGAATATGCAATCGCATGGTATAAATATACATAATTCAGGAGGAGAAACAGCGGATGTGGGAGATTTGGTAAAAACAATTATTGTAGACACTACAGTAACTGCAAGAATAAAGAAAACAGAGGTTATAGAAAATAATATTAAGGCAGGTAATGTCATTATAGGATTATCTTCTTTTGGAAAATCTAATTATGAAAAGGAATATAATGGAGGTATGGGTAGTAATGGCCTAACTTCAGCAAGACACGATATTTTTAATAAATATTTAGCAGAAAAATATCCAGAAAGTTATGACCATAATATTGACAAAAGTCTTGTTTATAGTGGTAAATATAAATTAACGGATAAAATAGAAGAAGTGGGTATTGATATTGGCAGATTAGTATTATCCCCAACAAGAACTTATGCTCCTGTCATGAAAGCAATATTAAAAGAGCACAAGAATAATATAAATGGCATAATACATTGCACAGGAGGAGCTCAAACAAAAGTTTTAAATTTTATAGATAATCTACATGTAATAAAAGACAGTTTTTTTAAATTACCACCTCTATTTAGAATTATACAAGAGGAATCACAAACATCATGGAGTGAGATGTATAAAGTGTTTAATATGGGACATAGAATGGAAATATATACTGATGAAAAATTTACTGAAGATATTATAAATATATCAAACAGCTTTGGAATTGAAGCAAAAATTATAGGGCATTGCGAAGCATTAACTCATAAAAAATTAACAATAAGAAGCGAATTTGGCGAATTCCTTTATTGTTAATATCTTTGTAATCTTTTTTGAAAATAAAAATTAAAATATAATATAAGATGTTACTTGATAAATTAGAGTCGGTCTATAGACATTGGGAAGAGTTAGACCAACAATTAAAGGATCCGGATGTTGTTTCTGATATAAAAAAATACATAAAGCTAAGCAAAGAAATAAAAGAGCTACAATCTGTAGTTAATGCTTATAAAGAGTACAAAAATGTTTGCATGAATTTAGATTCATCAAAAAAAATTCTTGATACAGAAAAAGATGAAGAGTTTAGGGAAATGGCAAAGATAGAAGTAGAGGAGCTTACCGAAACAAAAGAAAAAATGGAGGAAGAAATCCAAATTCTTCTTCTCCCAACAGATCCTCAGGATGTAAAAAATGCTATAGTAGAAATTAGAGCAGGATCTGGAGGTGATGAAGCTAGTATATTTGCAGGAGATTTATTTCGTATGTATATTAAATTTTGCGAAACAAAAAGATGGAAAGTAGAACTAGTTGACGAAACATCTGGAACAATGGGAGGTTATAAAGAAATAATATTTAATGTTTCTGGAGATGGAGCATATGGGATACTTAAATATGAATCAGGTGTTCATAGAGTTCAAAGGGTTCCTCAAACAGAAGCTCAAGGACGAGTGCACACATCTGCAGCATCAGTAGTTGTTTTACCTGAAGCCGATGAATTTGATATTCATTTAAGTATGAATGATGTTCGTAAGGATACTTACTGCTCTTCAGGTCCAGGAGGTCAATCTGTAAATACTACATATTCTGCGGTAAGACTAACTCATATTCCAACAGGTTTAGTTGTTACTTGTCAAGACCAAAAATCACAAATTAAAAATTTAGAAAAAGCATTAGGAGTATTAAGAACTCGATTGTTTGAAAGGGAATATTCTAAATATTTGGATGAAATATCATCTAAAAGAAAGACAATGGTTTCTACAGGTGATAGATCCGCCAAGATAAGAACATATAATTATCCTCAAGGAAGGGTTACAGAGCATAGAATTGGATTAACCTTATATAATTTGCAAGCTATTATTGATGGAGACATTATGCCTATAATAGGTGCATTACAAGTTGCAGAAAATGCAGAAAGATTAAAAGAAGGATTTAGTGACATATAAATAACATGAAAAAAGAGGATATAATAAAACAAATTAATATAAAGAAAACATTCCTTTGTGTTGGGTTGGATACAGACATAGAAAAAATACCTACTTTCTTACTTGACTATGAAGACCCTATATTTGAATTTAATAAAAGAATAATTGATGCAACCCAAAATTATTGTATCTCTTATAAATTAAATCTTGCATTTTATGAATCACAAGGTATAAAAGGATGGGAAAGTTTAGCAAAAACAGTTAATTATATTCCAAAAGATATATTTAAAATAGCTGATGCAAAAAGAGGAGATATTGGAAATACTTCAAAAATGTATGCTAAAGCAATATTTGAACATTTTTCATTTGATGCAATTACCGTTTCTCCTTATATGGGTTCTGATTCAATCTCTCCATTTTTAGAATATTCAAATAAATGGGTTATAATATTAGGATTGACCTCAAATAAAGGCGCAGATGACTTTCAATTAATAAAAGATAATAAAGGCAAACATCTCTTTGAAAATGTGATAGAAACATCACAAAGATGGGGAACACAGGAAAATATAATGTATGTTGTTGGAGCAACCAAAACCGAATACTTAGAAAAAATAAGAAACATTATACCTGACAATTTTTTATTAATTCCTGGTGTAGGTAAACAGGGAGGCAATTTAGAAGATGTTTTTAAATATGGAGCAAATAAAGATTGTGGACTTATCGTAAACTCTTCAAGAGATATAATATATGCATCTAATGATCAGACATTTGCGGAAGAAGCTAAAAAAAAGGCAAAAGAAATTAGTAGTAGTATGGCTTTGCTAATGGAATAATTTCTAAATTTAATTATTAGTTTTTTTTTCGTTTAAAATAATAATTTTGTAATCATCAATTATTATATCGCTTTTACTTTTATTCCATAAATACCCATTTAAAATACAATTACTCTTATTGTGTTTATATTCAATTGTATTAGAAATATTTAGCCAATTCTCATTATCAAATAATTGTTCATCAATTGGGATTCCTGTCCATTTTATATTTCCAAATTTATCATCAATAGATAATATGAGTAAAATATTTTTAGAATACTTATAATTATTTGATTTAGCCCAACATTCTATCTTTATTTTATAATCTCCAAAAGGCATGCTGTCTAAAGGATAAGAGAATGAGGATGAAAATACGTTTGAGTTAACAAAATTAGCTTTAGAACCTGAAAATTTTACTTTTTTTGTTAATGATACATTATTATTCCAATATGGATATTGTTGTTTTTCAAAAGTATTTGTGGAGCTAAAAACAATAGTATCTTTTTTTAAATCACTAATCTTAAAAAAATCATAAAGACAATTAGTTGTTTCATTAAAGAAGTCTATTTTTTCCCACTCAATGTTTAGTTTTGCTGATAGTATTCCTTGATTAGAAGCTTTAAACATAATTTGACTAACATTATCTTTTTTATTTATATTATAAATGTATGGGTTAACCCATATTCCATCTTCGGCATTTTTAGGAACAATTCTATGTTTTATAATAATTCCATTGTCTAATTTTAGATAAACCCAAAACTGTTCGTCTTTATAAAAGAAAGTTTTAATTGCTTGTAATATACTTTTATCAAAATTTAATTTTACACGAACCAATGAATTTTTGTGTTGAGGAACATTTGCCCATTCTCCCCAATTTAAAGTTGATTTTTTGATTGAATTACTTTTTGATTTTATAGGATTTAAACGCTTTTTAAAAATTGCGAATTTGTTATTTGAATAATAATAATAATAATTACTTATTAATTGGATAATTGTTAAAGGCTCATCATTAAAAGCATACCTATTATCTATACTGTAAAAACAGGAGTTAATTAGTTCCCATATAATAAATTGAGGAGCATTTTTTGAATTAAAATGTTCTGCATTCTGCTTATCCAACCAATTAGTATAAGAAGCATAAGCATGTATCACAGGTCTTGGTTGCCAATTTAAGTTGTTTGCAGGGATAATTGAATAATCCCAAGGATAAATATCAACAGTTTTTTTATTTAATGAATTCTTAATTGACAGAGGTAGTTTGTTTGACGATATGTTTTCATTTATTTTTATTTTTGCTTTTGTTTTTATTTCAGAATATTTAGTAACAAAATCAACAAAATTATTTATTCTAATTAATTCATATTTTAAAGGAGTGTAATTAACACTATTTTTCATATTTATAGAAAGCAGTAATATTGCAATAATTGATAATACAGTATTTTTAAAGATGTTTTTTCTATTAAACATTATAAAAATTAGCAATGATATTATAACATAAAAGAGATATCCTCTTACATGGCTAAAATCTTCTCTAGACATTCCATGTTTCCATGCAGCAAAAAGACTTAAAGAAATTAGTATTCCATAGAATAATGATTTCTTTGTTTTATTAATAAACGGTATAGAAAAAGATATTATTAAAAATGCAGAAAGAATCCACCAATTATTATATGGATACCAACTTGCTGCGGCAGAATTATCTTGAGCTAGATTAAATATGCCTATAAAATATCTAACTAAACCAGAGAAGGTCCCATACATTAAAAGCCAAAATAAAATAACACTACTAATAATAGTAAAAATATCACATATAATACTTTTGTAACTTTTATATTCAAAAAACATATAGTAAAGAAAAAATGTGAAACATAGCAACCCTGACATGATTGCTACATTTGCTTTTACATAAAAAGCAAAAGCAGTTAAAATAAATGCTAATATTTTAAATATATACTTTTTATAAATAAAATAATTGCAAAATAGAAGAATAATATTAGTCAAAATTAAGTGGTAAAAACCAGCAATAATTGATATTAGATATGCAATAAAGAAAATGATAATCCATTTATAATTTTTCTTTGTTTGAAGTAAATAAGAAACATTAATGACTAAAAGAATTTTTAATAAAGATGTTATAAGTGTTGCTATTAAAATATTCTCCTGTAAGGGATACATAAAGAAAGCTAATGGGCCATGCGGGAATAAAATATGTTTCCCAATACTTAGGTCATTACTATATAGATAATTAAACACCCATGACATAGGAGGATCAATTCCAACAGAAAAAGTCCAATCATTTTCAGGAAATGTTCCAATAACTACAAAAAAACCTATAAGTAAAATTTTAAGAACCTCTCTTATATTTACTTCTTTTAGTGTTAAAAACATTTTATATTTTATTGTATTCCTATGTCTATATTATAATTAGAGGCAGATAACTTACCTGCCTCTAAATTATAACAATAATATTTAAACAATAATTTAATGAGAGCTAGGAGCTTCATTTTTAAGTTTTTTCATTTTAAGATGGTCTCCAGTATCATCTGCAATTCTTTTTCTCCATTGTTCAGGATAACCTATATGTTTTGGTTTTCCATATTCGTCTTTCACGTTACCATCTAAATATTTAAATAATAGAGACTCTCCTAATTTCATCCATCTTTTAGTAACCATATCTCCCTGTGCAACGGAATATTCTGTTAAATACTCACGGGCCATTTCTGGAGATATTTTATATAAAGCATCTGCCTTTTTTTCAATTTCTGGTTGCATTGAAAAAAAGCTTCCTTCTAATTCATATTGGACCTTTTGCACATCTACAATCATGTCAGAATATCTTGAGTATGCAAAATTGGCAACGAAATTAAATACCCAAAAAGCTGCATCCCAACTAAACTGATGGAATGAACCAGTACCTTCTGCAAAACTATAAGGAACTTTTCTAATTCCACAATACATAGGGACATAACAAGTACTATAAGTGTCATCAACACCAAACCATATAATACCTCCGATTGGGTTAGGCAACCAAGAACGACTTTGAGTAACAAAAGAGAACCCCGTTTGTTGAGTAGATATAGCTCTTTCATTAAGATATTCTATAGAATCTACTTTCCAAGTTAAAGGTCTCCATCTGTAAGGTAAACTATATGGACCTGCACCTAAATCTTTAGTCATATCAAATTCAGTTCCTTCGTAATGGTCCCTCATTAATTGCATAACATCATGAACTGATAATTTTTTATCAGGCTTAATCCATAAAGGCATAGGGCTAGCACCGTCAACACCTTTTACAAAATCTATAGGGATGTTTAAAGAAGGAGCAGCTCTTCGAAACATGCTCCACACTCTAGCTTCGCTAAATCTTAATGCTCCATAAGTTAATGGGGCAAAAGCATCAGCAAAACTAAAATTTTTATCATCACCTTTAAAATACCCTTTTTCTTTAGCAAAAGCAATCATATTAGGGTCATACAAACAATTTTCTTTATCATTCAAAGATATTTGTCTTATTCTAGCTTGGTTAGCATGACCTGATATATAACCATCAGGCACTTTTAAAGCAATCCAATTAGCTCCTTTACTTTTAGGACCTTTTCCTATAATTTCCATGTACCAAACTTCATTTGGGTCAGAAATAGAGAAAGATTCTCCTGAGCTATAATATCCATATTCATTTACAAGTTCTTCCATTATTTTAATAGCTTCTCTTGCTGTTTTAGCTCTTTGAAGCGTAACATAAATAAGACTACCATAATCCATAATTCCTTCTGGATTTTGCAGTTCGTCACGACCACCATAAGTTGTTTCGCCAATTGCAACTTGATATTCATTAATATTTCCAACTACAGAATAAGTTTGAGTTGCTTGTTTTATTTTTCCAAGATATTTTCCAGTATCCCATTCATATATATCACGCATAACACCTTCAGGGTATGATGCTGCAGGTCTATAATATAATTCTCCATATAGTACATGAGAATCTGCCGAATATGTAATCATAGTGGAACCATCTTTTGATGCTCCTTTAGTTACGAGTAAATTAGTGCAAGACTGGACTTTTGTATTGAATGAAATTATAAATAAAAAGGCAAATACAAATAATTTTTTGCCCCAATTAAAAGTTTGGTTTTGCCAAGTTGCATAATCAATAATTTTTTTTTGTTTCATACATATTTGTTTTTAGATAGTTATTTTTCAAATTTCAACAAATATACAATTTTTTTGAAAATTGCATATTTTGTTTATTTAAAAGTAGCAATTATTTTTACTGTATACGTTATTTTTGCATAATCATTTTGACAAAATCATCTTCTGTGATGATTTGAATATTTAAAGCTTTAGCTTTAGTTATTTTTGAAGGCCCCGGCTCATTTCCTGCTATTAAGTAATTTGTTTTAGATGTAACGCTTGACGAATTTTTACCTCCATTTTGTTCGATAATTTGTTTTATCTGTTCTCTACTAAATTTGTTAAATACGCCTGAAATTACGAAAGATTTTTTTTCTAAAATATTTGTTTTTGCAGCACTGTTTGCATTATCAATAATAGCAAATTGTAATTTATTATCCATAAGGTTTTTAATAACAGTAATGTTATCAAAATCATTAAAGAAAGCAATTATACTATCTGCAATTTTATCTCCAATTTCATCAACAGCAAGAAGTTCTTCGCGAGAAGCATTCATTATATTGTCAATATTTTTAAAATAGTAAGCTAACTTCTTTGATGCAACTTCACCTACATATCTTATTCCTATAGCAAAAACGACTCTTTCAAATGGAACATTTTTTGATTTTTCTATATTATTAATAATATTATTAGCAGACTTTTCAGCTATTCTTTCTAGCTGAATTATTTGTTCTTTTGTTATTTTAAAGAAATCATCTATTCGTTTTATTAGGTTTGCATCATAGAGTAGTTCTATTGTTTCATAACCTATACCTTCTATATTCATAGCTTTTTTAGAAACAAAGTGTTCTAATTTTGCTTTTACTTGTGGAGGGCAATGTTTTTCATTTGGACAATATATTATTGATTCTCCTTCTTTTTGAATTAATTTGGAATTACATTCTGGGCAATTATTTATAAATTTGACCTTTATTGCATTAGGAGTTCTTTTGCTTGCATCAACTTCAATTATTTTAGGAATAATTTCTCCTCCTTTTTCAATAATAACTTCATCGTTAATATGTAAATTTAATTTATTAATGTTCTCAATATTATGGAGAGTTGCTCTTTTTACCGTTGTTCCTGCTAAAAATACGTGCTCAAGATTTGCAACAGGGGTAACTGCTCCTGTTCGTCCAACTTGAAAATCAACAGACATAAGTTTTGTATTAGCTTTTTCTGCTTGATATTTATATGCAATAGCCCATTTTGGATTTTTAGCAGTAAATCCTAATTCATTTTGGATTTTTAATGAATTTATTTTAATTACAATTCCATCAATATCATAAGGAAGTTCATGTCTTTTTGTATTCCAATATTCAATAAACTCAAATACGTTTTCGATATTTTCACATTTAGCAATGAAATCAGACACATTAAATCCCCAATTTTTAGCTTCTTTTAACATTTCAAAATGTGAGTCTAATTTGATATCATTTGATTGTATATAATAAAAGAAGCAATCTAATTTTCTTTTAGCTACTATAGAAGGATCTAAAAGCTTAATTGTTCCAGAGGCTACATTTCTAGGGTTAGCAAAAGGAATATCTCCAATGTCTTCTCGGTCTTTATTAATTTGTTGAAAATTATCTTTACTTAGGATAACTTCTCCTTTTATTTCAAAATGTTTAGGGAAATTACCTTTATTTAACATTAGAGGGATTGAGTTAATTGTTTTTATATTTGCAGTTACATTATCTCCAATTATTCCATTACCTCGAGTTAATGCTTTTGTGTATTTCCCATTTATGTATGTAACACTTATTGCTACTCCGTCAAATTTTAATTCACAAACATATTCAAAATTACCTCCAATTTCTTTTTTTATTCTATTATCAAAATCTAAGAACTCATTTTTAGAATATATGTTTGGGAGAGAATACATTTGAAAAACATGTTTTTCTGAACTGAATTTTTTATTTAAATCACTTCCTACTCTTTGTGTAGGAGATAGCTCGTCATTATATTCAGGGTATTGCTTTTCAAGAATTTCTAATTCTTTTAATAAGAAGTCATATTCCTTATCATTTATTGTTGGTTTTGATAAGACATAATAATTATAATTATGTTGAGAAATTTCATTCCTTAGTAAAATTATTTTATCTTTTATTTCTTTATTATCCATTATATTTCTGTTATAATAAAAAAAGGAGCCTATAGCTCCTTTTTTATATAAAGTATTAAAATAATTGTTTATTCTGATATTTCAACTATTTTCTTTTGTAGTATTTCACCGTTTATATTTAATCTAACAATGTATATGCCATTATTTTTCTCATTACCTGATTGAAATTCTATTTTATGATTTCCTGCTACTTTTTGTTCGTCAACAAGAGTAGCTACTTTTTCACCTAATAAATTATAAACAGTAATATTAACTAAAGAGTTTTCTTTTACAGAATACGATACTGTTGTTTGATTTTTAAAAGGATTTGGATATATACTTAACTTATTTGATGTTATATTATTTTTAGCAGTAAGAATATTTTCGTTTAATTTTTTTAAAGGTAAAGTATTAAATGTTTCGATGTCTGTAAAGTTAGAATATACTGTTTTATCTACATCACATACAGATCTAATTTGCCATTCATAAGTTGTATTTGGTTGTAATTTATCAGCAGGAGCGCATACGTCGCATCCAATTTGAACAACTTGAGCTGTACCTGCTAACCATAAATATTTCCAAAGACCTGCCTGAATTCTATATCTCACTAAAATATAATTAGCACCAGTAACACTGTTCCAATTTAAAACTGCTTTAGAAGAAGTGATGTTATTTGTTAATAATCCAGAAGGTGCATTGCAATTATTTAATGTTGTAAAGTTATAAATAGGAGTAAAATTTGAAACAACAGTACCACCTTGACAGAAAGTTCTCATTTGCCATTGATAAGATGTGGTGCTAGTAAGTCCTGTTACTGTATAAGATGTAGCAGTAGAATCTAATGTAACGTAAGTCCAAGATGAAGAACCATTAAGAGCATATCTTAAGTAGTATTGGTAACCTTTAGATGGTCTTACCCATGTTAGTTTAGCAGAAGTAGTAGTAATACTATCTGCAATTAAATTAGTTGCCATATCACAGCCTATACCAGAAGATGTAGCAAATTCATTGAAAGGAGAGAAAGGAGAATATGAGTTTGTTAAGTTACACCAGTTTCTCATTTGCCATTCATAAACAGTATTTGCAGTAAGATCTCCAACAACAACACTACTTGTATTTCCAGGGGCATTATAATAGCTCCAAGTAGTAGATCCTTTTACTCTCCATCTAATCAAGTAATACTCGCTATCAATAAGTTTTTTCCAAGTTAATAAAGCAGTTATACTAGAAGTAGAAGGTACATTTAAGTTATAAGGCATAGGACAAGTAGTCACTACAGATATAACATTAGAACTTAAGCTTGTTCCATATTCGTTTGAAGCCTTAATTCGATAATAATAAGTAATATTTTGTAATAAACCTTCAACCAAAAAAGTAGTGTCAGTTGAATTTAATAACTTATTATTAAATCCTGCTACTATGTTAGAGAATGTTCCATCTGTTGCTACATCAATATAATATTTTGTTGCATCCATTGAGGAATTCCAATTTGCAACGAATTTAGTACGACCAAGGTCAAGAACTTCTAAATTATTAGGAACTGGAGGTTTTCCTTTAGTTTTAATGCTAATAACATTAGAGTTATTAGAAGAGCCTTTATCATTTGCAGCTCTAACTCTATAATAGTAATAAGTATGTTCAGCCAAACCTGTAATAATAAAATTAGTAGCACTACCTGCATCTAAATTTTCATAACCTAAAACAAATGATGTAAAATTTGCATCTGTAGCAACATCAATATAGTATTTAGTTGCAAGTAAAGCGGTGTTCCAATTAGCAGTAAATTGCATATTAGTTACATTAGTTGCTGCAATTGCAACAGGCAAGTTAGGTTTTGGAGTTAGAGACATGAATGCAGTAGAAGCATAGCAAGCGTCAGGTTGCGTGTCAGGTTTTGCATCGTAAGGTATGCATAATAATTTTATAGAAGAAGCTGTAGTTCCATTAAGATTAATGACAACATTTTTAGTTCCTTGTCCAGATACTATATAAGGAGTTGTTTCGTAAAGATTAGCATCTTTACGAAGCATCCATTTGTAATATTTAGCATCAGCATTTGAGTCTAATATAGAATAAGAAGTATTTTCATTTAAACCAGGGCTATTAGTTCCTGAAATAGCTCCAGCTGTTTTTCCACTAAGTTTACAACTTCTATCAAAGACTTTAATATTATCAATACCTTCATAAGGATTAGAACAAGTTCCTCCTCTTTCAAATTTTAGTCTAATATTTGAATATCTGTAATCAGAAATATCAACGGTAGCTTTACGCCATGTTCCATCTGCAAAGGCATATTTAACATTAAGAGCTTTCCAAGTACAAGTATCACAATCCCCTCCTTTCATTATATATACTTTAGGGGCATAGAATGAATAATCTTCATCATAAGTAGCTCCAGCAGGGCCACCACAAGGGTACATTGCTTTGTACATAAATGAAAGTTCTCCATTTGCATAATAATAAGTATTTATTTCAGGAGTAATAATTTTAGTACTACCAGGAGTGTCATAACCAGTAGAGAATGCGACATAATAATCAAAAGTACCCGAAGCTCCTCCAGTCCATAAATAAGAATAAGCCGAAGCAGAGCTATTGCTACTATAATAAGGAATTTTAACATATCCAGATGTAGGATACCATTTATTTGTTGTAAAATTTTCAGTATAAGTTGTAGGAACAGCAACTCCGTTAACAGCTGTAACTACTAAATCATCAATAGCAACCCAATTAGAAGTAGAAGCATTTTTAAAATGTATAGCAATACTAAATCTTTGTCCTCCAGCTATTGCAGTAGGGATTGTTACGGTATTATTTAAGCAAGAGAAATAACTTGCTGTTAATATTTTTGTCCAAGTTTTATCCGTTGGATCTGAAGTATTAAAAGAAGTTGCGTCATTAAATCTAATATATACATCAGGACTTGAAGTATAAGTAGATGCTTTACTTAATTTAAAATCTATTTTCAAATCTTTTCCTTGAGGTACAAACATTGTTTTAGTAACAAGGTAAGGAGAAGTAGTTGAGCTAAATAAAGCAACCCCATTGTCAAAAGAACAAGTATAATAAGTTCCTGCACTTTGACTACCTCCAGAAGAATAGAATCTAGATGAGTATAGGGTGTTAAAATCTTCATTCATTAATGTCTGGGCATTAATGCTTAAAAATATAGCTAGGAAGCTAAATAAAAAGAGTAATTTTTTCATAATTGTTTGTTTATTTTTTAAATTTTAAAATCTTCTTACTAATAATAAAGTACAAAGATAATAAAAAAAAAACTAATAGAAACAATTTTTTTTAATAAAATATTAAAAAAAAATTTAATTATGTTGCCATAAAAAAAATTAACCTTATAGCCAATCTAAAATTGCTAAATTTCAAAAATAGATGCTGCGTTTTTTAATATACTTTACATTATCCCAGATTGTCCATTAGAGAAACGCCATAAATATTTTTGAAATTTTCTAATGGATACCATTAGAAAATTTGCAATGTAAATAGTTGTAAATTATAGTTATAAATAATTATCAATATTTTATTTTGTTTTTTGATTGTTAAATTTGTTGGTATATTGGAATTGAATTTATATAAGAAGGTATAAAGCATGCGAAAATTTAGCTATAAAAAAAACACAATCAATTTTATCATATTGTGCTATTTTAGTTAATATACTGATAATTAAAGTTAAGGATGTTTATTCT
>Ga0154552_1033_pt1 | contig 31635 bp, 23 predicted proteins | sample RifGroF2_FD_105695 | JGI IMG/M metagenome (GOLD analysis project Ga0154552, IMG submission 105695) | Bacteroidetes bacterium GWF2_29_10
ATCATGTTTATTTATAGCATTTTACTAAAAAATGGGGTTATGGTAACTTTAAGGTGACTTTAGGGTGAAGTAAAGGCGAAGTAAAGGCGGAGTAATAGCATATAACGCAATGAAAATTAGCAAGTTAAATGGTTTTATGTAATACATTGAATATTAGATTATTACAAAAGCTATAAGAAGCAGTAAAAATAAAGTTCTTTATTAGAAAAGATTAATTATTATAGAGTATAATAAAGTTTTTTTGCCACGGCCATTACGACAATTGCTGCTACTTTCCATATATCAAACTGCTTTATAATGCTTATTTTCATGCACTTATAAACTAACGGAATGTTTATTTTCTGTTTTTATCAAAATAATTGAATACATTTTCTGCTTTTACTTTACCTATATCTTGAGTTAATTCTTCTAAAGATAAACTTGATATTGCTACGACAGATTTATACTTTGCAAGCAATGCCTCTGATGTCTTTGTCCCTATATTCTTAATATTAGTAAGCTCAGTATATATTGATTCTTTTGACCTCTTATTTCTATGATGTCCTATGCCAAAACGATGCGCCTCATCTCTTAATTGCTGTATAACTTTAAGCGTTTCTGAACGTTTATCTAAATATAGAGGATATATATCATTAGGCTTAAATATTTCTTCAAGCCTTTTGGCTATTGAAATTATGCTTATTTTATCATCAATATGAAGCTCCTGTAAACTTTTTAATGCAGATGCGAGTTGCCCTTTTCCTCCATCAATTACAATAAGCTGTGGCAAACTTTTATCTTCTTCAATAAGCCTTTTGTAACGCCTATATATAATCTCTTCCATTGAGGCATAATCGTTTGGACCCTCTACTGTTTTAATGTTAAAATGCCTATACTCACTTTTTGCAGGCTTTAAATTCTTAAATACCACCATTGCGGCAACAGCAAATGTCCCTTGCAGGTTTGAATTATCAAAACATTCTATATGAATAGGCAACTTGTCAATCTTTAAATCTTCTTTCATTTGCAAAAGCTTCCTTTTTGAACTTTTTTCCACACCTGTCTTTTCTTTCCTTAATTCTGTTTCTATTTTTAAGGCTCTCGCATTTTTTAAAGAAAGATCCAATAAGTTCTTCTTATCTCCTATTTTCGGAACAACAACAGAAACATCATCACTTAACTCAAAAAAGAAAGAAGAAATTATTTCTTTTGAATTATTCTCATATTTATTTCTTATCTCAGTCAAAACTAACTGAAGTATTTCTTCTTCTGTTTCGTCTAATTTCTTCTTTATATCCATTGACAACGATTGCACTATAGCTCCTTCAACAATATGCATGTAATTAACATAAGCATACTTCTCGTCAGATACAATAGATATAACATCAATATTATTTATACTGGAATTAACAATCATTGATTTTGCCTGATATTTACTAATCAAATCAAGCTTTTCTTTATATTGTTGTGCTACTTCAAATTCCATATTTTCTGAATATTGCATCATATTCTCAAATAGATTCTTCTTTACTAAATTTACATTACCCTTTAGGATATCTATTATCAGTTTTATATTATTCAAGTATTCTTCTTCTGATTGTTTTCCAACACAAGGACCTTTACAATTACCTAAATGATACTCAAGACATACTTTGTATTTTTGTCTATTTATATACTCCTTATTAAGGTTATAATTGCAAGTGCGTAATTGAAATATCTGTTTAATTAAATCCAATAATGTGCTTCGTAATTTATGTGATGTATATGGTCCAAAATATTTAGAACCATCTTTCTCATAATTTCTTGTGAAAAAAACTCGGGGAAAAGACTCATCCTTTATGCAAATCCATGGATATGTTTTATCATCTTTTAAAAGTATATTATACTTCGGTTGAAGAGTTTTTATCAAATTATTCTCCAACAAAAAAGCATCACTTTCAGTATCAACAACAACAAATTGGATATTTACAATATTTCTTACCATCACTCTAACCTTATGTGACTGGTAATTTTTTGTAAAATAAGAGCTAACTCGTTTCTTTATGTTCTTTGCTTTGCCAACATATATGATATTCAAATCCTTATCTATAAACTTATAAACACCTGGATTTTCGGGCAAACCCATAACTATATCATTTATCTGCATTTTTCAAGCATATTTACTACATAAAGTTACAAATATAATTAAATTCAAAAAATAACACACAGTTTATCTCCCATTGATTATCTCTTTTCCCAAGGAATGTCTTTTGTATCATTAATTTTATTGAAGTATCTAGCTAATGTAAAAAGAAAGTCTGATAAACGATTAATATATTTAATTACCATAGGAACATTCCCATAGGCTCGGTCTGAATTAATATACCTTATAATATCACGTTCGGCTCGCCTGCAAATAGTTCTTGCTATATGACAAAATGAAGAAAGCGGATGCCCCCCAGGTAAAATAAATGAAGAAAGCGGAGGTAAATCTTTATCCATATTATCTATCCATTTTTCTAATTTTTTAATATCTTCTTCTTTTATCTCTGGTATATTTTGAAGCTTTGCTTCAGGGTCTAAAGCCAAATTTGTCTGGCAAATAAATAAATTGTTTTGGATTTCTAACAACCACGTTTTTATTTCTTCATTATTACTATTATCTCTTAAAAGACCAACATGGGAGTTAATCTCATCAACCGTACCATAAGCTTCTATTTTTAGATTATCTTTGGAAAGTCTTTTGCCTCCTAATATTGACGTTTGACCTTTATCGCCTGTCTTTGTATATATTTTTGACATATCTAAAATATTTTTTAATTAAAAAATCTACATTTGTGCAGGAATGTACTCTATACTGTGAAATGCAACAAATTGCATCCTGTTTTTTTGAATATTTACTTTAAAATTATTTGTTTTTAAATTATTATTCCCTTTACAATTTAGCTGTATATCATGCTCCCCTTCAGAAAGTTTTACTTTAGTGTAAAATATCGAATGAGGCAATGTTTGCCAATTTCTTGTATCCGCCTTTTCTGACAATGCATTAACTAAATTTACAGCCGCCCCTAGCCCTTCATTTGCACTTTTGGCTGACGATTCTATAACTTTCTTACTAATAAATCTAGCTATAGCTAAACCTATTTCTCTTGCCATTCTATCATTTAACGTTTTAAAAGCTATTTGACTAATATCTTCTGTTAATTCTAAATCATATTTACTATTTCCTACAGAAATTTGCGCAGAAGTATAGTAAGGAAGACGATCTTCATACTTAGGAAAAGCTATACGTACTAAATTAGTTTGCCACCAAGCATTCTTTTCATTATCACTCTTATCTCCTATATAAAAAGGAAATGATAAGCCTAATTCGCTATTAGCAAAAACAATCCAACCATCTTTATTTACTCCTCCTCGATAAAAATTAATACTCCATTCGGCTTTATATGGCCCAAAACCATTATGCCAAAGAAATACTAATTCTCCATCATCTGCACTTTCATTTGCATACTTTATGTTAAATTTGTCTTCATACATCCTCTGATCTTCAAAAAAACCACTTTTATGAGCTGTATTTATAATATCTTTCTTAAGCTGTAGAGGTATTTCTACCCCAAAGTTCTTTTTATAATCCGTTTCATATACTTCAAACGCATTTCTATATGCAATAAAAGCATTATTGTAATCTTTCTTTGCTTCATAAATAAGACCCATCATTAAGTGTGCAAAAGCATCTCGCTGATATCTATTCTTTTTGTCTTTATATTTATCATTAAGTTTATTAAGTTGTATATTTATTCGCTTACATTCAACTAAAGCTTCATCATATTGTGAGTTTTGCAAATAATTTAATGCTTTATAATAATTTACAAAAACAGGCTCAAAATCTTCTGGACGATAAGGCTTTACTGTTGGATTTGTAATCATTGCTAAAGCTTCAAGACCATAATTCTTCTGTTGGTCTTCTATTATCTTATCTGCATTTTCAAAATATTGATTGCTAGATGTGGGGTCCCCAAGTACCCAATTAATATATCCCAAGTTTAAATTATGCAATAATGCATTACGTGGCTTATTCCCTTTTTTTGAATTACTTTCAAGAGCCTTCTTTGCTTCTACAAAATTATATCCATAAAGATTTGTGAAAAATGCTTCATTTTTTTGATAGTAAGTGGCACAGCCAGCTAATATTAATAATAATAAAGTAAATGTTACAATTGTTATCTTTCTAAAATGAAGCATTAAGCAATATTAATTATTGTTTATTCTCTACTAAATAAATTCTTTATGAAGTTTAAAGTTCTAATTCTTTATATATTTCTTTATTTTCTTATCTCCCATCCAAACCATTTCGTTGGTTTCTAAATTGGATAACTCTAGGTCTATTTGGTAATATACAACTTTTTCATTATTATAAGTATCAACTATTGAGTTAATTGTTCCTTGAAGCATAAAATCTGCACCAAGTTCTTTTCCCCATTTTTTTGCTGTTTCTTTTGATGCAAACTCTTGTTGACCTGCTCGTTCTCCTCTAAGTTCTTCTCTTTTATCTCCCGCTTGAACAAGCCTAACTGAGCCCATCTTTATTATTGCCTTTTCTAAATCCTTGATAAATGTCTCAGCATCAATATGCTCATGGCTTTTATTGTTTACCAAACCAACAATAACTATAGGCTTTTTACCTTCATTTGATTGCTCAAAACCTGGAATCCATTTATCTCCAAGCAATTGCTGGATCATTGCTTCTGCAGTTTGTCTTGAATCTACATCATTCCATCTACCACTTAAATCAATATCTTTCTCTGGACTAACCCTATTTATCTCCCTTGTTGTTCCACACGAAACTGATACAAAAATAGTTACTATTAAAGCTAATAATTTTAGGATTTTTGTTAAACCCATTGATTTCAAAGTTGAAGTGCTACTGCTTCTCTTTAAACTTATATAAGAAACTTTCATAAATAGATAATTTTTAATAATTATTAATTATAATTCAAATGACAAATATAATGCCAAAAGAAATTGATATTCTAATTATTAAAAAAATAAATATCAACTTAAAACAAGCTTCTTTCTCATTAAATTAAAAATAACTATCTATTATTTGCTTAGCAGAAAAAATATCTTCAGCAAATACTATTAATCCATTTTCATGACCTTTAAAAAGAATTATACCTTTTGATTTGTTTTCACTACTAACTTTCTTGAAAATTTGTTCAGATAATTCTGTTGTTCCATATAAAAATTCTTCTCCAATAGAAGAAATTACATTAAAATATTTTGTCCATAAATATTCTGAATGAATATGTATTACGGCATTAACATTTTGATTAGCTAAATAAATAGCGACATGGCTTAACGTTTCCGAAGATGGCAATTTCATCCCATTACTTGATATGGAATTTCTTTTAATATCAAAATCATATACCAATGAAAGTTCTTGCTTTCTTAAAAATCTATATTTTCCTGTATTTGTAGAAGTAATAACAAAGGTGTTCCCTAATATTCTATGACTAATATTTCCAAAAGAAACATTGGCATTTCCATCATATCCTATTAAACCTTTATCTTTAAGATATTTCCTTACTTTATTTATATCTCTAATGACTATATCATTAATGTTATTCTGCTTAAAATCATTATTAACATTAAACTTTATATAACCTTCTTCTTGCATAGGATAGATATTAACTAATTATCTAAAAAATTTATAATTGTATCTGTAAGTAATTGAGGTTGATCTGCATTTATCCAATGACTTGCTTCTTTTATTATTTTTACTTTTGAATTAATAAAATGAATCTTTATATCTTCTTCATCTTCTTTTGTAATGTAATCTGACAACTCCCCTTTAATAAATAAAACATTAATATCTAAGGGTTTTTCTGGAATAGTTTCTTTACCTATTTTTTTTAAATTATTTTTAATAGATACATGATTAAACTTCCATGAAAAAGTATTATCATTATTACGCTTTATGTTTTTTTGGAGAAGACCTATTGTCCTATCTGCAGGAAAAATAATTTTCAAATGATTATCTATTTCTATTCTTGATTTAAACTGCATCAAATTTATTCTTGATATAACATTCATTAATCTGTTATACTTCTTTATATGCTCGTATGAACGATGACAAATATCTATAACTATCAGTTTTTCAACAAAATCTCTATATTTGTCTGCAAAAATAATAGCTATCTTACCTCCCATTGAATGTCCTATAAGAGAAACCTTATTTAAACTCCTATCTTTAACTATTTCAAACAAATCATCTGCCATTAAATCATAATTCATGTTGTCACTATGAGGTGACAACCCATGATTGCGAATATCTATGTTAAATACCCTATATTTTTTGGATAATATCTTCGCAATACTAACCCAATTATCTGACATCCCAAGTAGTCCATGTAATATAAAAACAACATGGCCTTCTCCTGTTTCTTTATAATTAAGTTTCATCGTTTCTCAAAATTAGAGTATTTATTTTGTAATTAATTATCTACTATTATTTTAAAATCACAAAGTTAATGTTTTTTTTAACCTTACTATAAAAGCTTGAAAATATTCGTTATTGCAAAAAAGTAACGACACTTATTATTAAAATATGCTAAATAATAACTATGTCCTTTATTTTCCCACTAACAAAGGTATTGTTAAGATAAATACAATACTTAACAAAAAAACTATTTTTAATAAGATATTAACAAGCTAATTTATTATTTTATTTAACTTTACGTAGAATTGTTAATAAAAAACTCATATTTATAATTGATTAAAACACAATTATTTAAAGTTATTATTTTAATAAAAAAAACTCTTTTCTTGTAAAATTATTAAAATAGATGTTTTGTGTGGTTAAAAAGTATTTATATTTGCTGAAAATTTAGTTTAAGTTTAATTAAATTATTATTAACTAAAAAATGCAAATTATGAAAAAAAACCTTTTATTAATTGCTGTTGCTATTGCAACTTCATTTTCAGCTTTCTCTCAAGATTTAACATCTAAAAAAGGAGAAAAAATTTTACCTGAAGCTAAAGATTGGGCTATAGGCATTGATGCTCGTCCTTTCTTCACAATTCTTGGCAATGCTGCTAATGCAAGTGCTAAGTTTGTAAATCCTACTGACCAAACTATTACTGGAAAATATTTCTTAAATGAAAAAACTGCTGCTAGAGTAAAACTTCGTATTGGGATGAGCAATACAACAGACCTTACTTTAGTTCCTGATATTCACTCTTCAGATGTGAATGCAAAACTAGAAGATAAGGAAAAAAATTCAACAATGAATGTTAACTTTGGTATTGGTATCGAAAAGAGAAAAGGTAACACAAGATTACAAGGATTCTATGGTGGTGAATTATTTGTAGCAATGAGTTCGGAAAAAACTACTTATGAATATGGCAATGCTCTTGATACTTTAAATTCTCTTGTTGCAGGAAGAGATCTTGAAGATAAAAAAGGAGGTTCTTTTGGTCTTGGATTAAGAGGTTTTATTGGAGCAGAATACTTTATTTTGCCAAAAATGTCAGTTGGTGTTGAATATGGATGGGGATTAATGATGGGTTCAAAGAAAAATGACGAATTAAAATCAGAAGCTTGGGTTTGGGATGTTGACGCAAATGGTTTGCAACAAAGAACTGGTTCTATAAAGGAAACTACAACTGAAACTGGTAATAAAAATTCTAAACAATTTAAATTAGATACAGATATTATGAATGCAGCGTTAGTTCTAACATTACATTTCTAGTAGACGTATATTAAATTATAAAAAGAAGCTCCGAATATTTTCGGGGCTTTTTTTTTGTAAAAAAAATAAAATTATATGCTTAAATCATTATTTATAGTAATCCTAACTTCTACTTTACTAAGCATCGGATGGACTACAGATTTATCATTGTTTCTTTTAGTTGCATTTGTTCCATTATTTTATTTTGAAGAAAATAATGATAATTTAATAAAAATAAAAAAAGGTAAAAATTTGGTTGTATTCTTAATATTTCATTTGTGCTTCTTTTTATGGAATTTTATTACTACAAGTTGGTTGCAAAATGCAACATTCTGGGGAGGATTTATGGCTATATTTTTTAATTCTTTATTTATGGCAATTATTTTCTTTATGTTTTATATAAAGAAAAATTCATACACAAAAATTTTAAGATATGTATATTTAGTGTCTTTCTGGCTAATTTTCGAATATGCTCACCATAACTGGGATTTATCATGGGTGTGGCTAACTCTTGGAAATGGATTTGCAGGAACAGAAAGTTTAATTCAATGGTATGAGTTTACAGGCGTTTTTGGTGGGACTTTATGGATATTAGTTACAAATATTATTGCTTACGAATTTTTTAAAAATAAAAAACTAGGGTTATCTTTATCTGCAATAATTTTTATTCCTTTACTAATTTCTATTTCTATATATTCTTTATATAAAGAAACTGTTAACCCAATCAAAATTGTTGTTGTACAACCAAATATAGACCCGTATAACGAAAAATTTTCAGATCTAAGCACAGACGATCAATATCGCATATTTATTAAATTAGGAAAAACATTAACAGACCAAGAAACTGACTATATAATTGGACCAGAAACAGCTTTACCTGGTGGTTATTGGGTTGATTCTTTAAATACAGACCTCTTGTTCAATTATGTTAGTAAAAGTTTATGCGATTATCCTAAATTAAAATTAATAACAGGAATTAGTACTTATAAACATTACACTAAAGAATCTCAATTAACTGCTACTTCAAAAGAAATGGGTGATGGCACATGGTATGATTCATATAATTCAGCTGTACAAACTGATTGTAATATGAATATTTCTCTTTACCATAAATCAAAATTAGTTTCTGGAGTCGAACTAATGCCTTATCCTGAGCTCTTCAAATTTTTAGAACGTTTTGCTCTTGATCTTGGCGGAACTAGTGGTAGCTTAGGGACACAAAAAGAAAGATCTGTTTTTATTGATAAAACAGGAAAATTTAAGGTAGCTCCTATAATTTGTTATGAATCTGTTTTTGGAGAATATGTTACAGGATATGTAAAAAATGGGGCAACTTTTCTTGCTATTATTACAAATGACGGATGGTGGGGTGATACATGGGGATATAAACAACATTTACTTTACGCAAAACTAAGAGCAATCGAAAACAGAAGAAGTATTGCTAGAAGCGCTAACACTGGCATTTCCTGTTTTATTAATCAAAAAGGCAATATAATTTTACAAACAAAATATTGGGAAAAGGATGTTATTAAAGGGAAAATTAACAACAATACAAAAATTACTTTTTACACTCAATTTGGAGACTTTATTCCAAAAATATCTATTTTTATCTTTTTTGCTTTAATGTTTTCTTCCCGTTTTAAAATTTTCAGAAAAACAAATTAAAAATCAAAATGAGGTGTTAAACTATATCTAGTATTAATATAGCCTTTTCTGCGGCATTCTGTTCAGCTTTTTTTATTGAGTAATCAATTCCTTCGGCTATCAACTCGTCGTCTATCAATATTGCTATCTTATATGTTTTAATATTATTTTGATTATCTGGTTCTGATACAATATGATATTTTAAATTTTTCTTTTCTTTTTGTGACCATTCCAAAAGCTTACTTTTAAAATTAGTCAGTTTTTCATTTAAAGAATCAATATCTATATATAACTTTATTAGCCTATCATAAATAAGTTTTTCTGTAAATTTATAACCCTTATCTAAGTAAATAGCACCTATTAATGCCTCCAAAGCATCTCCATAAATATTTGAATGAAATCTAGGAATACCATTTAAATTACAACTTATCAAATCATTTAGACCTATGCTACACGCAACTTTATTTAAATTGTTCCTACAAACTATTTTTGAACGTAATTCTGTTAAAAAACCTTCTCCTTTGCATGGATATTTCTGAAATAAATAAGAAGTTGTAACTGATTGAAGTATTGCATCTCCCAAAAATTCCAACCGCTCATTGTTTTCTCTATTACTTTCTTGATTACAAGATTTATGAGTTAATGCTAATCTATATAAATGAATATTTTTAGCTCTAAAACCAAAAACATTTTTTATATACTTCTTTAAATAGACATCAAATTTAGTTGTATTTAATGCCTTTTGCTTAAAGAATAATAATTTTATTTCGGGAAAAGATTTAGGAAGCAATTATTTACACATATTTTTTAAATACTACGCATGCGTTATGACCTCCAAAACCAAATGTATTACTCATACCATAATTAACTACCCTCTTTTGAGCTTTCTCAAAAGTTAAATTAAGAATAGGACTTATTTCTGGGTCTAACTCATATTTATTTATTGTAGGAGGTATTAAGTCATTTTTTATAGCAAGTATCGTTGCTATTGATTCTATTGCACCTGCAGCCCCAAGTAAATGACCTGTCATTGATTTGGTTCCGCTAATATTAAGATTAGGGGCATGTTCTCCAAAAACTCTAACTATTGCTTTTATTTCTGCAACATCGCCAGCAGGAGTTGAAGTTCCATGAACATTAATGTAATCAATTTGCTCTTTTGAAAGTTTTGCATCATTTAATGCATTTAGCATTACACTAACGGCACCATCTCCTTCTGGATGAGGAGCAGTCATGTGATAAGCATCAGCAGACATACCACCTCCTATAACTTCCGCATATATTTTGGCTCCACGTTTTATTGCATGTTCATATTCTTCCAATATTAAAGCTCCTCCTCCTTCTCCAAGAACAAAACCATCCCTATCTGCAGCAAATGGTCTTGAAGCTGTCTTTGGGGAGTCATTTCGTGTTGAAATAGCATGCATTGCATTAAAACCACCAATACCTGCTTCATTTATTGCTGCTTCTGAACCTCCTGTTATAAATAAATCTGCAATTCCAAATCGTATATAATTATACGCATCAATAACAGAATTTGCAGAAGATGCACAAGCAGATGTAGTTGTGAAATTAGGACCTCTAAACCCATATTTTATAGAGATATGCCCTGCAGCAATATCAGATATCATTTTGGGAATAAAGAAAGGATTAAAACGAGGAGTACCGTCTCCTTTTATAAAATCTTTGCACTCTGAAAGGAATGTATTTATCCCTCCAATTCCTGAACCCCAAATTACACCAGCTCTGTTTAAATCTAATTTTGCTGTGTCAATCTTTGAGTCAAGAAAAGCTTCTTCAACGCATATTAACGCATACTGAGCATACAAATCATATTTTCGCGCTTCTTTCCTATCAAAAAAATTGCTAATGTCTAAGTTTTTAACTTCACATGCAAATTGTGTTTTGAATTTTGAAGCATCAAAGTGAGTTATATAATCCGCACCACTAACACCACTAATTAAAGCTTCCCAATATTCAGGAATAGTATTTCCTATTGGACTTACAGTGCCGAGACCTGTTACGACAACTCGTTTTAATTCCATAAAAATTAATTAAATAATAAAAAAATTATTTACTTACGTTGTCCTCTATGTACTTCATAGCCTGACCTACTGAGGTGATAGTTTCTGCTTGATCATCTGGAATTGTAAGATTAAATTCTTTTTCAAATTCCATAATTAGTTCCACTGTATCAAGTGAATCCGCACCTAAATCATTTGTAAAGCTTGCTTCTGGTGTAACTTCATTCTCATCTACACCTAACTTCTCAACTATAATTTTCTTTACTCTTGTTGGGATATCTGACATAATATTTTCCTTTTTTAGTTAATAATTAAGTAAATTACTATTGAGGTGCAAAGAAAAATATTAAATTATTTATTTCCAAATTTTTTTTCAAATAACTATACTAATTATTTCCATTTTTTCAAAATAATAAGCATAGTTAACTGATATACAAACCATTATGCATCTATTTTATTTACAACTTTATTTACAATGTTTATTTATTAATAATATAGCATTATTATATCTTAATTCGTTAGACTTAGCCCAGTCACTGCAAGCTCCACTGCGATCTCCCATGTTATGCTTAGCTTCGCCTCTGTAAAAATAAGCCTCTCCATCCATTGGATTAAAATCTATAGATTTGTTAAGATCTTCAATTGCTTCTTTATTTTGTCCTAGTTTCATTCTTGTTATACCTCGATTAAAGTAAGCATCTACAAATAAACTATTTAACTCTATAGCTTTATTAAAATCTTCCATTGCTCCTAAAGTGTCTCCTAATTCTGATTTTACATAACCTCTATTATTATATGCTATAATAAACTTTGGGTTTAACTCAATGGCTCTGCTCCAGTCTGCTATAGCTCCATGACGATCTTTTAATTCTAGTTTTGCATTTCCTCTATTCACATAAGCTTCTGCATAATCCATTTTTAATTTTATTGCTTGATTATAAGAATCTATTGCTTTGGAAATTTTTCTGAGCGCATATTCTGCATTACCTTTGTTATAATATGCTTTAGCAAATTCAGGATTTAATTTTATTGATTTCATATAATCTTTAACAGATCCTTTTCTATCACCAGCTAAACCTTTAGCTATCCCTCTATTATTATATGCTTCTCCAAAGTTTGGATTTATTTCAATTGCTTTTGAATAATCTCTAATTGCTCCGTAATAGTCTCCATATCTAACTTTTGCTATTCCTCTATTATAATATATTATTGCATCATTTGGACTTAGAAATATAGCCTGGCTAAATTCATCTATCGCCCCTTTAAAATCCCCCTGAGAATATTTTTCTTGTCCACTATTAAAAAATGTTTTGGCTTCATTTGTTTGAGAATTAACATTAAAAACGAATACTATAAGCAGAATGATTAATAACAATTTTTTCATTACAAAATTATTTTATTTTTAAAATTACTATTCCTTTATACTTTTATTTTTATTTTTTGTTTCAATTTATGGCTTTTTTGAATATTCTTCTAAAAATTTAACTTAAAAAGAAAAAAACCTCACTAATCTCTGAAATCAATGAGGCTTAAATGCTTATTTAAATTTGAATAACAAAAAAACTATTTATCATCTTCTTTTTGTTGCTCTTCATATTCTTTAATAATCTTCGATTGAACATCCCCTGAAACTTGTTGATAATCATAAAATTTCAAAGAATAAGTTGCTCGGCCATTAGTTAGAGAACTTAAAGTTGTTGAATATCGATCTAATTCTGCTAAAGGGACTTTAGCCTTTATTCTTTGATACCTTCCTTCTCCTTCTATTCCTTCTATCATAGCTCTTCTTGATTGTAAATCGGTCATAACATCCCCAGTTCTATCTTCTGGAGCAATAACTTCAATGTCATATACTGGCTCAAGAATACGTGGATCGGCATTTTTGAATGCTTCTCTAAATGCTTGCATACCTGCTATTTTAAACGAAATTTCATTTGAATCAACTGGGTGCATCTTCCCGTCATAGACACTTACTACAATATCTCTTGCATGACAACCAGTAAGAGGTCCAACTTCCATTTTATCCATTATTCCTTTTAAAATTGCGGGCATAAATCTTGTATCAATGGCTCCTCCAACAATACAATTTTGGAAAATAAGCTTACCTCCCCAAGGAAGTATTTTTTCTTCTCTTCCTCTAATAGGAAATTCTGTTTGATCTGGCATTCCATTAAAATAAGGCTCTATCAATATATAAACTTCTCCAAATTGACCAGAACCTCCTGATTGTTTTTTATGCTTATAAGTTGCTTTTGCAGATTTTTTTATGGTTTCTCTATATGGAATCTTTGGGCTAACAAATTGAGTGTCTATTTTACCTACAGTTTCTATTTGCCATTTTAATATATTTATATGTAATTCTCCTTGCCCATTCAAAATAGTTTGTTTTAGTTCTTTTGAATGTTCTACAGTTAAAGATGGATCTTCTTTAACTACGTTATTTACAATTTCTGTAAGTTTTTCTTCATCTGCTGTATTTTTGGCTTCAATTGCTATTCTATATCGAGAAAGAGGGTATGCTATTGGTGGATATACATTCGTACCATTTTTTCCACAAAGTGTATGGTTTGTTTTGCAATCTTTTAATTTTATACTTGCGCCAATATCTCCTGCAACAATCTTATCTACTTTTATTCTGTTTTTCCCTGTAGAGATAAACAATTGACTTAATCTTTCTTTTGAACCGTTTGTCATGTTTACTAAATCTATACCTTCAGTAATTTCTCCTGTCATAACTCTGAAATATGAGATTTCTCCAACATGTTGTTCATTTATTGTTTTAAAGAAAAACAATGAAGGATCATCTTTTGTGTTAAAAGTAATATCCTCATCATTTACATTCTTAAAAGAAGGAGCTTCTGCTGGTGTTGGAACAATCATATTAATTATAGAAATAAGACGTCCTATTCCTATGTTATTCTTTGCAGATACACAAAATACAGGAATAATGTTTTTTGCAATAAGACCATCCTTTATTCCTTTTAAAATTTCTTCTTCTGTAAGCAAACCCTTATCAAAAAATACTTCCATTAAAGCTTCATCATTTTCTGCAGCAGATTCACATAATATATTTCTAAGTTCTTCTGCCTTACTTTTTTCTGATGCGGGAATATCTGTAATTTCAGGTTTCCCTGTAGTAGATGTATATTTATATAATTTCATTGATATTATATCAACTATAGAATCAAAACCTAATCCTATATTTATAGGATATTGCGCAACAACAACTTTGTTTCCATACAATTGTTTTGCTTGATTAATTGTTTCTTCAAATATAGCTTTTTCATGATCAAGTTGATTTATTACTAAAAATGCACTTGGATTATACTTCTGCATACTTCTCCAATTGATTTCACTGCCTATATCAACTCCATTCTGTGCATTTATAACTATACCAGCACATTCAACAACTCTTAATGAAGTTGCGATCTCCCCACAAAAATCATCAATACCAGGAGTATCTATTAAATTTATTTTTTTGTTTTCGTATTCAAATGATATTAATGTAGAATAAACTGAAGTTTGGCGTTCTAATTCTATTGGACGATAATCTGAAGCGGTATTCTTCTCCTCAACACTTCCTTTTCTTGTTATTACACCTGCTTCAAAAAGCATAGATTCAGACAAACTTGTTTTTCCTGTTTTTGTTCCCCCTACTAGAGCTAAATTTCTAATTTCATTGTTTTGATAAACTTTCATATAATTAATTATTTTTACAGGTTAATAAAATTTTATTGAATTTGAAATGATAAAATTATAAATTTTTTTTAAGATACATTATTTTTTAATTTATTTTTTAATTTATTGATAAATCTATAGTTTTCATCAAAAACAAAGAAAGCAAATAAATTCAATAGTTTCAAAAATAAATTTTAAGCATAAAAAGACAAAGGCTCTTTATACAGAAGTGAAACAAAATATTTGTAACACTAATCATTTTTAAAAGAAAAATTAATCAAACAATAACTAATTTATTACATAGGCTTAATTACAATGTTTTTTTTTATTTGTGCAATTACTATTGTAATTATATTAAGTACTGTTAACAATAATTTGTTTCAAATTTATCAATTATTAGGTTATATAAAAATATTTACAAAAGTATCTACAAACATGAGTTTATTTATTTTTTACTATTTTAAATTAAAAAAAATTTGCATTTTAAAAAATAACATCGTATATTTGTGTTGTAAAATGTTGAAATAACACAATTATATAAAAATATAATTACTTAATTTACCTTTAATATAACATATCTGTAATTTTGTTTATTTGTTATAAATATAGTAAATAAAGGTTTTATTTAGAAGAACAACTATTTAAGTTTTTGCAATTTCATATGAATAGCAAAAATAACCTCTAGCAATTAATCAATTTGTTTGAAATCAAACAACAACGACATCTAAATAGAGTTATTAAAACCTTTATTTAGAAAGAATTAATTAGGTACATTAAATATATTTAAATTGTAGTTTTCATGCAAACTTACGTTCATATGTTCTAATTGCACATGTAGTATAGTTTAATAAAATAGAATTGGGAACACAATTATAATAATCAAAATTGGTAAACAGTAAACTTAAATATAAATTTAATAAAATTGAAGACCATGAAAACAAATTTAATTACTATTTTATTAGTAGCCTTTATTAATTCTTTATTATTAGCTCAAAATGAGAATGCCTCAATTCAAGAAGTTGGAGTTCGAATAGGAAAAATAGAAACTGAAAATGCTAGATTGCGAGAACAACAACGTGAATCTAAATTGAGCATAAAAAGGTTTGAAATAGAACTTTCTTATGCAATAGATAGCATAAATTATTTGAAAAATGAATTGTCAAAAACGAATTCTAATCTGCAAAATATTGCTAACAATTTAGGTTTTCAAATTCAAAAAACTAATGAAAAATCTAACACAGATATTTCATCCTTAAATAAAACTTTAAGTAATAATACTCTTTATTGGATTGTAGTTATTTTAATAATATTTTTGATGTTTATTATTCTTTTCCATTTGCAAAAAAGACAATTTGTCAAGGATAAAAGCAATATAATCGACAAAATTAAAGAGATCTCAGAGACATTAGGTAAGGAACAAATAATATTAGGAGAACAACTTAATAAAGAAAAATCTAACCTAATTGATCTTATGAAAAAAATAGAAAATACATTGCATGGAGATCAAATAATATTACAAAATCAACTTAATGAAGAAAAGAACAATATAATGTCTTTTATCAATAGTACAGAAAGCTCTTTACGTAAAGAACAAATAGCATTTGGAGAACAATTCAATGAAGAAAAAAATAATATAATGACTCATATCAATAAAAGTGAAAACATATTGCGTGAGGAACAAATAAAAATTGATGAACAATTAATTAAATTATTGAATGCACATATGTTGCTAATAAAAGAATGTATTAGTAATTCTCCTGATAAAATGGAAAAAGCAGACCATTTATTAGTACTAAAAGTTTTAAGTGAAATAACAAATATTCAAAAAAAATTAAGTAGTATCAGCCCTGAAACAAAAGAATTAAAACAATTTACAACAACTATTAAACGTATTCAAGAAAATTTTGAAACAAATGGTTATGAATTGGTAGATATGATAGGAAAACCTTTTTCTGAAGATATTAATGCTTCTGTTGTTTTTAAAACAGATGCAAATTTAAAACAAGGAGAGAAGATAATAACAAAAGTAATAATACCGCAAATAAATTTTAAAGGATCAGTGGTACAAACTGCAAAAATAGAAGTAAGCGAAGGGGAATAGTTGATCAATGAGTTTTATTATATTATATATAGATAGAAAGAGAGGCGCCTCTTGACGCCTCTCTTTCTATAGAATAATATTATTTAATAAGTTATTTTTAAATTTTATTTATCACCTTCTGGTTTAAGAATAAATTTAGCAAAATTTTCTTTATTATAATATTGTTTGGCAGCTTTCATTAAGTCTTCATTAGATAAAGCTTTAACCCAATTTTCGAATAAGTTTATTTCTAATATATTTTCTTCATTATCATAATTACTTGATATTGCAGATAACCAGAATTCATTTTTTTTACTGTCAGTTTCTCTTTCTTTTAGTAATAATTCTTTTACTTTGTCTAATTCATCTTTAGTTGCTCCTATTTTCTTTACATTATCAATAACTTGCATTGACACATTGATTAACTCGTCAACTCTTTTTGGGTCGCAACCAAATTGAATATATGTAGCAAATTGGGTTATTGGGTATTTTCTAGGGCTAATCCATGCCCCTACACCATAAGTTCCTCCTTGGTCCTCTCTGATAGCTTCTCTTAATTTTATATCAACGAAGTTATTTAAGGCATTAATGAAAAATCTATTTTTTCTATTCCAATCAAATTTTCCTGTATATTCCATAATAACTGTTGATTTAGGTTCAAATCCTTTATATACAGTTTTTTCGATATTTCCTTTAGGTGTTCTGATTCCAGAATCTTTCCATCCATCTTTTCTTTCTTTTACAGGGAGTCCTCCAATATATTTTTCTACAAGAGGTTTGAATTCTTCAGGTTTTATATTTCCAACGAAATAAAAACTAAAATCACTAGCATCAGCAAAACGGTCAGTATATATTTCATAAGCTTTATTCATATCTATTTCGTTTAAAAGCTCTGGAGTCACTGGCCTTGCTCTGAAATTATAATTATTCATAGTCACACTAATTGTGTCATAAAAAGCAACATCAGGATTAGCTTGTCTATTTTCTAAAGAAGCTTTTTGTCTTTGAATGAATGAAGTAAATGCTTCTTGATCAAGCCTAGGTTTTGTAAAATAGGCATAAATCAATTGCATCATTGTTTCTAAATCTTGAGGTGCAGCGCTTCCTCTTAATCCTTCTTTAACATCAGAAATGTAAGGAGATACGTTTACAATTTTACCTGATAATAATTTTTGAAGCTGAATTGCGTCAAAATCAGCTATACCTGAAATAGAAATAACATTTGTAGCATTAGTTGCAGATAGGTGATCTTTTTCAGGATAATTAAGGTATCCACCTACGCTTGAAGCTGAGAATAATATTTCATCATTTTTAAAATCGGTAGGTTTGTAATATATTTTCACTCCATTTTCTAATTTCCATTCAGTAATGTTAAGTTCTTTAATATTTTTTTCTTCTATTATTTTTTTAGGATTTGGCATTTTGTCTATAAGAGGTTTGTTAATTACATTATCAACATATGCTTCTAATTTTTTTTCAGAACTTTTTGTCATTGCATTTTTTATTTCATCATCAGAAGGAAGTTTTAGATTTTCCTTTTCAGGAGCAATGATTACAACTACTTCATTTTCTCCATCAGTAATAAACTTTTTTGGTAATGCATTTATTTCTTCTAAAGTTATTGTTGGAACATATTTTTTGTATATTTCATATTCAAACTCAATACCAGGAATTGGTTCATTATTTAAAAAATTTCTTACATATTCAGAAGCATAATTTGCAGATTCATTTTTATTTCTTTCATTAAAAGATGTTTCCATATTTCTAAGAACGTCGCTTTTTTGCCTGTCAAGTTCAGTTTGAGTAAATCCAAATCTTTTTACTTTTTCATTTTCATCTGACATTACTTCGAGACCTATAAGTATATCGTTTTCCTTTACCATGGCAACAGATGCATATGTATCTTTTGTTTTAACAAGATTTCCATAATAAGAATAAGCATAAACAAAAGGAGGATTAGCTTTTTTTGTTAATTCATTTAATCTTTGGTTTAACATACCTGAATATAATCCATAAACAATATTTCTACGATAATCGGCTATTTTTTCATTTTTTTCACTAGGATGTTTATAATAAACTTGGACAAGAGTATAAGGAGCCTCTTTATCTGTTGCTTTTACAACTAAAGTTTCTTTATGGTCAGGAACTTCAAAAGATAACAATGGTTTAGGATTTTTTTGTTTAGGTATTTTGGAAAATTTATCTTTTATTTGCTTTTCTATTTTGTCTATATCAAAATCACCAATAGCAACTACAGCCATTAAATCAGTTCGGTACCAATCTTTATAAAATTGAATTAATGTTTCATGTTTAAAAGATTCAATTACTTCTTTTTTTCCAATAGGAAGTCTTTCTGCATATCTAGAACCTTTAAATAAGTATGGCCAATATTGTTTTTGTAATCTTTCATTTGCACCTTGTCCGAGTCTCCATTCTTCAATAATAACACCTCTTTCTTTCTCTATTTCTTTTGGATCAAAAGATAGATTAACAGCCCAATCTTCAAGTACTTGAATGCCCATATCAAGAACTCTTTGTTCAGCAGGAACTTGAAGCATATAAACAGTTTGATCAAAAGATGTATATGCGTTTAGATTTTCACCGAATCGGATTCCTTCTGCTTCTAATTTTTGGATAAGTTGGTTTCCCAGGAAATTTTTAGAACCATTAAAAGCCATATGTTCACAAAAGTGAGCTAAGCCTTGTTGATTATCGTTTTCCATTGTTGAACCTACTTTCACTACTAATTGTAGTTCTACTCTGTTTTCTGGCTTTGCATTTTTGCGAACGTAATACTTCATTCCATTTTCTAATGTGCCTACTCTAAGATTAGGATCTTTAGGGAAACCTGCATTAAGGTCAAGTTTATCTTGACTGTACGCATTAAAAATAATGCTAAATGCGAAAACAAATAATATTATTTTCTTCATTTTTTTAAATATTTTTTAATTAATTAATGCGCAAAATTAAAATTAAAAACACATATAATCAATATTCTACAAAATATTTATTTTAGTTGCTGATAATAAAAAGATTACAATTGTTGGTAATTAAATTGTAAATGATTGATTTATACAATAACAGTTAATAAATATTTTTCTTTACATCTGCTTCTCTCGTGGATGATACATTAATATTTCTTCTCTCAAAAATTCTCTATCTAAATGAGTATATATTTCTGTAGTAAGAATTGATTCATGTCCTAACATTTCTTGTATTGCCCTAAGGTCTGCCCCTCCCTCAATTAGGTGCGTTGCAAATGAATGTCTAAGAGTATGAGGGCTTATTGTTTTTTGTAAATTAATTTTTTTGACCAAGTCTTTAATTATTATAAAAATCATTACTCTAGTTAATTTGCCTCCTCTTCTATTTAGAAAAAGTATATCACTAGCATCTTTATTTATTTTTAAATGATTTCTATAATTTTCCATATAAACCGTAATTGCATTAATAGCAGATTGTCCAATAGGTACAAGTCTTTCTTTATTTCCTTTTCCTATGACTTGTACAAACCCTTCATTAAAATGCAAACAACTTATCAATAAGTTTACAGATTCTGAAACTCTTAAACCACAGCTATAAATAGTTTCAATTATAGCTTTATTTCGATGTCCTTCGTTTGAGCTTAAGTCTATAGCATCAATTAAATTGTTTATTTCATTTATAGTTAAAATATCAGGAAGGGAACGCTTAATCTTTGGATTTTCAATTAATTCTGCGGGGTTTTTTTTTATAATATCCTCAAATATTAGAAATTTAAAAAAAGCTTTTATTCCAGAAACTATTCTTGCATGTGATGTGTCTCTTAGTCCAATTTCATATATCCAATTTATAAATTCTTGTATTAATTCAGGGGTAACTTTCTCTGGAGAAACTTCTATATTTTTCAATAGAATATATTGATGTAATTTTTGAATGTCTCTTTGATATGCTTCTATAGAATTTGCTGAAAGTAATTTTTCTAGCATTAAAAAAGTTCTAAAATTTTTTATATAAATATCCCAGTTCATTAAAAATTAGCTGTTTTGCGTATTTTTTGCATTTTATTTACTTGTATATTTGTAAATTAATACAAAATTATAAAATTATGCTTCAAAAGTTATCTTTGTTTATTTTAATTTCAATATTGCTATTTTCATGCAATCATATTAAAAATGATAAACAATTATTTATGATAAAGAAAGATAATAAATATGGGTTTATAAATAATAAAGGGGATATTATCATAAAGCCTTTGTATAGTAGTGTTAGTGAATTTTCAGAAGGTTTAGCAAAAGTTGAGAAAAATGGGAAATGTGGTTATATTGATAAAAATGGGAATAATGTTATAGGATTAAAGTTTGATAATGCTGGTAATTTTAATGGAGGTTTAGCTAAAGTTTTCATAAACAATAAATGTGGTTATATAAATAAAACTGGCAATATAATTACCAATGTGAGTTATGATGATTGTTTTGATTTTTTTGAGAATAGAGCATTAATAAAAATTGATGGAAAATATGGGTTTATTGATGTTAAAGGATGCATAAAAGTAAAGCCTCAATATAAATGTGCAAGTGATTTTAATGAAGGATATGCAAGTGTTTGCAAAAATGACAAATATGGATACATTGATACATCAGGGAATTTAGTAATTAATTTTCAATTTGATAAAGCAAATAGCTTTTATGAAGGATTGGCTTGTGTTGAAATAAATGACAAATATGGTTATATTGATAAAAATGGCAAAATAGTTATTAATCCTCAATTTGATATGGCTTGGGGTTTTTCAGAAGGGCTAGCTTCTATTTCGTTAGCAAATAAATATGGGTTTATCAATAGGACTGGCAAAATAATTATTAATCCTCAATTTGATATGGCTTGGTATTTTAAGGAAGGAATGGCTGGAGTTAATATTAATGGTAAATGGGGATATATTGATAAAACTGGCAAAATGATAATTCAGCCTCAATTTGACTACACAGAGAGTTTCAACAATGGTCTTGCCAAAATAACATATGGTAATACACTTGATTATGATTACGATAATATAAAAATAGGATACATTAATAAAAAAGGAATTATAATTTGGAATCCCATTAATTAATAATTTTAGTTGCAATTATTACAAATATCTATATTTTTTCTTTCTTGGATAATTTTGGTTGCAAATGTTTTATATTTTTTTCCTTTAATAACTTCTTTTATTGTTTGTGTTTTTAGATTTCCTAATATATACTTCTCGTCTTTATCAAAGCAACAAGGGACTAAAAAACCATCAATTGTAACAACATTGCTACTCCAAAAGCGCCAGCAAAAGTTATACATTTTATTTTTTTTCATTACTTTGTTATTTTTAATTAAATATCGAGAATATTTTTTGTTGTCTGGTATAAGTTGTGGTTTTGATTGATAATTATAGATTTGAGCAGTTTTAATTATTGTTTTATCTACTTTTAAATCAGTAGCAATTTGTTTAATCAATTGAATTTCATGTTGATTGTATTTAAAGACAATAAATTGTATTTTTATTATAGGAAAAACAGACATTGCTTTATTTTTTGCTTCCTGAATAAATTTAATTGCATTTAGTACTTTTTGGAAATTAGCTCCTTTTCGATATTTCTCATATATTTCGGGTGTAGCTCCATCGATGGATATTATAATTTCATTTAATTTACTATTAATTATATCATTTGCACAGGTCTGATTTATAAGTTGAGCGTTTGTTGAAATAATAGTATATATCTTTTTGCTTGAGGCATATTTAATCATTTCAAATATATTTTTGTTTAAAAAGGGCTCCCCTTGAAAATAGAGGTTTAAACTTATAAGGTAGTTTGATGTTTGATTTATTATTTTTTTATAAAGTTCTATATCTATCTGTCCTTTGCCTCTTTTCATTAAATCCATTCCTACAGGACATTCTGGACATTTCAAATTGCATGTGTTCGTTGGTTCAATAGACATACTAATGGGCAAACCCATTTTTAATGTTTTATTTAATAATATTGAAACAACAAAGGAAAATATATTAAGAATTAAATTATAAATCTTATAAATACTTACGTATTCAAAAAAAGTTATTTTTTGTCTAATTAATTTTAATATCAAAACATTAAAACATTTATTTCTTTTTATCTTTTTTCTTAAACAAATCTTTTATCCTTTGCATAATAGTTCTATCATCCTCTTTTGCATCATCTTCATAATATCCATAGCCATATCCGTAACCATACCCATAACCATATCCGTAACCATACCCGTAACCATAACTTGAACCATAATTAGTATAATTAGATCCATAACGATAACGACCGTAACCGTAACCATATTTAGGTCGAGAAATTTCAACATTGTTAAGAACTATTCCTATGTTTTGAATATTATAATCACTTACAATCTTTTCTACATTCAAAATAAACATTTTTTTAGAATAATTTGATTTAAATACATAAATTGGGTAATCTGCTTTTATAATACTTGCTATACCATCAGTAACAACTCCAACAGGAGGGTTATCTATAACAACAATATCATATTTAAACTTCAATAGCTCTATTAGGTCGTCCATTTTTTTACTAATAATAAGTTCGGACGGATTTGGTGGAGGTGGTCCTGCTGGTATTATATCAAGATTAGCCAAATCACTTCTTTTAATACAATCTTCAACAGTGTCTTTGCCTATTAATATAGTACTCATTCCTTTGGTATTATCTATTCCGAAACCAAGATGTATTTTTGGTTTTCTCATGTCAAGGTCAATAATAATGACACGCTTGTCAGACATTGCCATTATACCTGCAAGATTTATTGCAATAAATGTTTTACCTTCTCCTGAAACCGTCGATGTTATTGCAACCACCTTTGGTCCTGGCTCATTAGATATAAATTGTAAATTTGTTCGAATTGTTCTTAAAGATTCAGCTATAAGAGATTTTGGTCTTTTATCTATTAATAGTTGTGAAATTGGAATTTCTTTTTTATATTTTGGGACTATTCCTAGAATTGGAATTTTTGTGTATTTTACAATATCTATCATCGCAATAATATTATTATGAAGCAGATATCTAACAACAACAAAAGCCATACTTATTATAAAAGCAATAACAAAACTAATAAGAAGAACTTGTTTTTTACTTGGTGCTATAGGAGAACTTGGAGTTATTGCATATTCGAATATTGTATTTTGAGAAACATATCCTGCTTTTGAAATAGAATATTCTGCTTTTTTTTGTATTAATTGATTGTAAAAGTTTTCATTTATTGAATACATTCTTTGCAATTTGGAATATTCGATAACATCATATCTTCTTAAACCTCTTGATGTGTCTACTTCGGAATCTAATCTCGTATATTTATCTAACATATCGTCTAACTGGGATTTCCTTTTTTTCATATTGCTTTTATAACTCTTCAGAGTTTCAAACATTATTTTTTTCTGTATCCCAAGTTGGTATTCCAATGCATTTATCTGTCTGTTATCAGGAGTTATTTCATAGAGCATTTTTTCTTTTTGCAGTAATATTGATTGAATAGCATCTAAATTCCCTTTTACTATTTTGTTTACTTCTGTTCCTGAAATAAATGCTATAAGCTTGTAAACATCTAAATCCTTTATTGAACTAAAGTTTTTTTCTAATTCCTCAAGCATTTTTTCTTCAACTTCAATATTCAATAGTTGTGATTGAAGATCATTTACCCTAGAAAAATAAGTAGGAGGAGACTTCATGTCGGTTAACCTGTCAGGTATTTTATTCATTCTTTTGAACATGTCCAAGTCCGACTCTGTTTTGTAGAGTTGGTCATAAACAAGACCTAATTGATCATCAACAAATTTTAAAATATTATTAGCACTTTCTGCTTTACGCTCTATATCATATAAAATAAATTCATCTGCAATAGCATTCGCTATATCTGCAGATTTTGTCGCATTTTGATTTGTTACATTAATCAAAACCGTTTGAGCTAATACATTCAAAATACTTACATCAATTTGATTAATATGCTCATTTACTATTAAATCAGGATTGTTAATTATAAAGTAATACTCATCTGCATTTAAATCTGTTTTTATTGAAGATTTCGGATTTAATTTTAAAACAAACTCCATTTCAGGCAATTTGACTGTTTCATTAAAATAAAACTCCCTAATATTTAACTTTTCATTAAGTAGATAACGTAAAATATATTTATTATTTCCCTTAAATTCTATATCAAAATTAATACCATATATAGATGGATTAAAAACCTTTTGCTCTATAATAAACGGAGTATTTCTATAAACATCAAAATTTAAAATTCTTCCCTTTATATAATAAGATACTTCAAAATTCAATTTTGAAAATACTCTTTTTAAAAAAACCTTTGATTTTAAAAGTTCTACTGTTTTACTTATATCATTTTCACCATCATAAATATTAGCAGTTTGTAATACTTTATTGGCACTATTTGATGATGAAAGTTGTATCACAGAACTTGCTTCAAAAACAGGATGCGTATATCTTAAATATAAAAAAGCAATAGTAGATGAAATTATAAAAAGAATAAAAATAGGGAGTATTGTTTTTTGTATAATTTTAAATAATAAGCCTAAATCAAACTCTGTATTTATTTGAGAAATTTTAGCTGCCATTTACTATTTTTTAATTAATGTTACTATTAATGTGATAGTTGAAAGTAATGTTAAATATGGAGTTACAAATCCCACAATTTGAGATGGAGCCCTAAATGTAGGTTCGACATATATAATATCATTTGCTTGTAATATTAGGTCAGCCTGCTTCATAGTTTCAATTTTAGATAAATCTATTAAATATATTTTAGGGCTTTTTAGATCCCCTCTAATCAGCTTTATTTTATATGCTTTACCATCTGAAATTCCTCCTGCTTGTGCAATTACTTCAAAGAGAGTTGTATTTTCATTTTGTAACCCGAGAACTCTAGCACTTCCTCCACTTCCTCCTGGGAAAATAATTACTCTACTATTCGATACATCAACTGTAACAAAAGGTTTATTAAAATATAGAGAATATTTTTCTTCTAAGAAATTTTCTAATGCACGAATAGTCATCCCCGAAACTTTCACTCTTCCAAATATAGGCATTTTGACAGTTCCATCATATTCTACTGCATAACTTCCTCCTGCATTTAGTTGCATATTTGAAAGATTTACTTCCAATAATCTTTCACCATCATTAGGTAATACTTTTACATTAATTCGGTCATTAGGAGCAATTACATATAAATCTTTTTTTTCATAATCAAATTTATCAAACTGATAATTATATTTTGTTCTCAACATCCGGTTTGGATTAAGCAATTTACAAGAACTCATAACTACCATCAACACTAAAAATAAAAGCAGGTGCTTAATTAATTTTACTTTACTATATCTTAATTTTTTAAACATTCAAAATGACAATATTAAAATAAATTTATCAATAAATATTAAGTACAAACCTACATAAAAAAATTTACATTAGGATTAATTTTCTTTAAATCATAAATTAAAATTTAATTTAGACAAAATAGCAATACTATTTTATGATTATATATTTCTTTCAAAATAAACTTTATTTTAAGATTCTTCAAATAATTGATTAGCTTTTTCAGCATTAATATAACCTGAATTATTTCGGATATTTTCTATTAATTTTGAATAGAGTTTATTTTCTATTAATATAGGAGTGTATCCAAGTATAATGACTTGTTGTTTTGCTCTAGATAATGTTACTATTAATTTTCTATCTATTGTATTATTAATGTTTAATGATTGTAATTGGTTGAGTTGTTCTTTTGCAAAAACGGCAAGAGAAACAATAATAATATCTTTCTCTGAGCCTTGAAATCTTTCTACTGTATCAATACTAATATTTTCGTTATCTGTTAAAGACTCTACATTTTTTTTTATTTCGGCTATTTGTGCTCTCCAAGGAGTAATTACTCCAATAGTTTTATTATCAAAATGTTCGTTAAATACACTTTTTATTGTTTTAATGATTTTGATAATTCTTTTTGCCTCATTTTTGTTAATCTTCGATGTTTTTTCATATTCAGATTCAATAAATATTGTTCTTGAACAAGAAAGCATAACTTCAATAGGATTATTTGATTCATGATTAAAAATACTAAATACTTCATTTTGAATAATAGAATCGTTGTTTTCTTTTAGCTTATTTTCATAAGAATCATTTATTAAATCTGCAATTTGTTTGTGCATACGGTAGTGAGTGGTGAGTGTTCCATATGCATTTTCATAGCCTTTTTCCGAGCATGTTTTAAATAATCTTTCAAATAATGATTGTTTTAGGTCTATTATGTTATTTTCTTTAAGTAATTGATTGGTTACAATAGTTTGGTTATTATTTTGTAAAATAACAGGAGGTAGTTGATTATGATCGCCTATCAAAATAAATTTATTAAAAAAAGACAATATACCTATGATTTGCGCTTCAGTAATTTGAGAAGCTTCATCAATTATGACAGTATCAAATTTTATCAATTTTTTTAATAATGTAACCCTTGTATTAAAAGAAGCTATTGTTGATACAAATATTCTATTGTTAGTTATATTATTACGAAAACAAGTATAATCCGAATTATTGTGTTCAATAATATTATTAATCGACTTTTCCTTTCCTGAAATTTTAAGATACTGCATATCATGTTTTTCAATATTTATACATATTTCCTCTACAGCACGATTAGTATAAGCAAGGATTACAATGTTTGTACAATTAGATAACATTAGTTGCTTTACAATATGCATAAGCATTTTCGAAGTTTTACCTGTTCCAGGAGGTCCTTGCAATAAAAAATAATCTTTTGCTTCAATTGCTTTACAAAGCATGTCATATTGATTTTGATTAAGGTTTGAATGTTTTTCAATGTTTTTGACAATAGATGTTGGTGTTTTAGCGGATAGTATTAAGTCTTTGAAATGCTGATTTGCATTAATAAAATTAGATAACAATCTTATTTGCGACCAAAAATTAGTTTCATATAAATCATGTTCTATAGCCCATTTATATTCAAAAACATTTTTATTTTTGAATATGGTTGTATTTTTAGGAGAGAAAACAAGTTTTTGTTCACTTATATAAATTATATTTCCTTTTATAATTTGACTTTTAAGATTTTCTCCACATTCTTCGTTAAATGGGTAAAGAATGGCAATATCTTTTTCTCGAAAGTTATGATTTATTTGTTGGTTAAAACAAAACTCAAATGATCCATTATATTCTTCTGATGCTCCCAAAAAAGTCATATCATAAATAATATTATATTGCTTTGTTTTTTCTAGATATGAACTTTCCCAAAATGCAGAAAATCCCTTATCATTTGCAGAATATTCATTTTCAAAAGCTCCTGTTTTGGCTGTTTGCATTTCTTTTATAATAAATGACAATTGGTGTTGATAGTATATATTCTCTATTTCAGAGAGATTGTTATACTTATTTTTCAAGCATTTCCCTTTATCTACAACAAAATCTTGATAATAATTAGACGAAAACTGTAATGATTTTATATTTTCTATAACAGAAAAATCCTTTACTGATAGTTCAAACAATGATTTTACTATATTATTTCTTATACTCATAATTTTATTATCAAGCTCAATGTATGATTCTACATTACGCAGAGGATTGATTGTTGCTTTAGAATATAATATTTGCGAGTTTCCTTTTCTTTTTGCTCCATAAGTTGATTGAAGTAATAGATTATAACAAGCCACTTGCACTTTATTATTTGGCCATATATCAATATTTTCAGGAGGTTTTCCACTTTTTAATTCGAATATATCTATAGTATCGTTTTCTTCATTAACTAACATGGCATCAAGTCGTCCAAGAATGCCATAAATATTAGAAAAAAAAGCAGGTTCTACATTTATTTTAGAATTATTCTGTTTAAAATTTGTTACTGCATTAATTAAGTTTGCAAGATGTATTTGTTTTATTTCATTTTTAATTTTGGGAATATGCTCTGTAAATAGGCTTGTTAAAAGTAAGTCATCCTCTATAATTTCTCTTAGTATTTCATCAAAATTATTTTCTATGTATTCCTTATTCAAATCATCTGTAATAATTTTGTCAAGTAAACTGTTAATAATCTTTCCTGCATATAAATATTGATTAGGAGAATCAATCAATAGCTTATTAAAAAAATAAAATAGATAGTTTGTTTCAAATTTGCCAAAACATTCAGCAATATCTGTAACGTCAATAAGATAATCAGGTTCAATAACAATTAGACTATCATATTTTGTTGCATAATAAATTTTATTGCTTTCTTCTTGTTTTTGTGTAATTCTAATTAAATTAACAACTGAATTTTTCCATAAGATATCATTGTATTGTATCAAATTATTTGAATTGCCTTTATAATCTTTAGAATCTTGCACTTTTACTTTAAAGTTATTAGAATCATTAATCCCTATGCAATTTATCCAAAAATATTGATTCCCTTTATTGTCTGTATTTATTTCTGAAATATCTGTAATTATACACCGTGCAATATCTATTATATTTTTTGTGAACATATCTTGTTGCGTATCACTTATAAATAGGAGATTGTCTTTTTCTTCAAAGTGTCTTTTTATCTCAAAAGGAATTTCTATGTTTGAGAAATAATGTATTGTATCGGTAATAACCTTTAAAGAAGTCAGGAATTGTTTTTCATTAACTGTTTTTATCTGATTATGTTCAATTCTATTGGCAAACTTCCTTAATTCATTAATATTAACATTTAATTTATTATCAATATTATATTTTGTTGAAATGTAATTTATCCTTGCAAAAAGTCCTGTAAATACAATATTATCATTTGATGTAATTATTTTAAAAATATTATTTAATATATTTTTAAAATCCATAACAATATATTTATAATCATCAATGCTCCCATTAAGATTTATTAACACATCATTGTAATAAAAATCAGCCTTATCTTTGCTTAATAACTCTTTAATCATTATTTCTCTATAAATTTTAAATATATTATTGGTTTTGCATCCTCTAACAATAACAAAAATATTTATTTTATTGAATATACAAACCTATCTTTGCATTTATTTTAATTTATATTTCATTGTTGTATGGTAAAAAAATAAAAAAGAGCATGAAATAAGTATACTGTCTTTTTTCATAATTCTCCTGACTTCGTCATTGCGACACCCAATTCAAAATTAGTCTAAATTTTCCCAGTAATCTTCTGAAAACAATTTTTCAATTAGCTTATGTTTTTTTGTCAGAAGCATTATTTTGGATACTATTTTATTCTGTAGTGGTAATTTTACTTTTATAGAGGTAACAGTTTTAGCAATATCCAGTACCTTGTCAACACTTAAATTTATTTCTGATAATTTAATCACTCTTTCTAATTCTTTGTACATCTTATAAGCTACAAAGCAAATACATACATGAGCTTCAATGCGTTTTGGGTTGAAGTGAAAAACTGGACGCATCTCAAGAGTTCCTTTTGTTATTCTGTAAGCTCTTTCTATTACCCATAAGCCATTATATTGCTCGCGAACTTCTTCTGCTGGAAGCAAAGTGTTTGTTATGTATCCTTTTAACCCATCCCATTTTTCATCTTCAACTATTTTTTCTTGATTTATAACAACGGTTATATCATTTGATAAATCCAAAAATTTATTATAACCTCGTTTGTTTATATTCTCTTTTGTTATACTACCGTTTTTATATGTTTTTTCAAGTCGTTTTACTCCCTTTTCCCTATTATATTTGTCTTTCTTTGCTCTCTTTTCTGAATAACCTATAATTAGTCTAATTCCATCCTTTTTGCGTTCGTTAAATTTTCCATTACATTTTTCTAATGACAAAATCCATTGTTTAATGTCTTCACTTTCATTTTTAATTCTTGCTCCAATAATATATTTATAACCACCTGTTTCCAAAAGCGATATATTTGTCTTATTCATTAAACCTGCATCAGCAACAATTACAAAATCCTCCAAATAGAATCGTTTAACAAAATCATCAACTATTGGGATCATTGTTCGTCCTTCATATTGAGAACCATTGAAAATTGAATATGAAAGAGGGTAACCGTCCCTGCTTACAAGTAAACCAAGTACTATTTGTGGCTGACTATGTTTACCATCTTTAGAAAACCCTTTTTTACGAAGCGCATCGTCTTAATCAGTCTCAAAATACAATGTGGTAACATCATAAAAAAGAAGACCAATATTACCACCTAAAATCTTTAATGTATGTTCTATGCTAATTTGCTGAATTATTTCTTGTTGAGTATTGTATAATTTATCTAAATACCTATATATCTTTGATAAATTTACATCTTCTTCAAAATGCGTCTTTAAATAATCTACCGTTGCCAATTTACTCATAGGTTGGCTTATTCGAGACACTGCTAAATGCTTTAATATTTGATCTTCTATCTTATCAAAGCCTATCCGTTTGTATATCTTATTTAATATTAACAGCGTTCCATTTAAAAGAATATTCTCTATATTTGAAACAACCTGATTAGTTATGAGCTCTTCTATAGTTTGATCTTC
>Ga0154552_1028_pt1 | contig 30581 bp, 24 predicted proteins | sample RifGroF2_FD_105695 | JGI IMG/M metagenome (GOLD analysis project Ga0154552, IMG submission 105695) | Bacteroidetes bacterium GWF2_29_10
ATGCTGCAAATATACAAAATTATTTAACACAAACAACTGTTTGTTAATAATTTATGTAATTATTTTATGAAATTTCGCCTTGCAACGGTCTCAATTTATTCTAAACAATTTAATTTTCAAATATACGCTGTTTTTTTTAAAATTGCAGACATTGTTTTTACTTGTTTTTTAAAATAAAAAAAGCCAGACTAAAAATTAGTCTGGCTTTTTTTAATAAATAATTATTTAGTTATCTTATTACTCTTTTTTCTAATTTTTCTATTCTATTTAGCAACTCATTATTTTGTCTAACTAAAGAGTTGATAATTTCTTGTTGCTCCTGCATACCTTTTACCACGATAGGAATTAAACCGACGTAATTAATTGAATAAAATCCACCTTCTTTTCGTGGTTTATTTACTAGATTAGGAAATGTTAATTCAAAATCTTGAGCAATAAAACCATAATTAATCAAATCAACCTTCGGATTATTTTCTTTTTCATAAATAAACTTATATTGAGAAGGTTCTAATTTCATTAACTTTGACATAACAATGTCTAATGGTTTAATATCCTTTTTTAACCTTCTATCTGAGCCTTGATATAATGTTCCTAATGCATATATGTCTCCATTTCCACTAACACCAGCACCTGCATTACTTCCAACTTCAATGTTATTAACAGACCAAATCCCTGTTCCTTCAGGATCTATAGTCATTCCATCTTGGGATGTTTGGCCTATTAATCCATAAACCCCATCTCCTTTATATAAATTTCCATAAACTCCATAAGCAATACCATTTACCCCATTTTTATATCCTATTCCTTTTAATCCATTAACAGTTCCTTCACCCATAACACCAGCTTTTATTCCATAACCCATAGCACCAACTCCATCTGCATCATAACTTTGCGAAACAGAACCATAATTTTGCCCTATAAAAAAACCTCCAGATCCCTTAAAAAGAGGATTTATAGGAATAGAATCTTTACCAATATCATTTCCTAAACCATATACACCTATTCCAATGTTATTATCTGTTGAAATACCGTAAACTCCAATTTCAGTTCCAGAAAAAGCACCTCCTGAACCTTTTTGAGGAACTATTCCGCTTAACAACCCATTCCCTGTTCCAATAACACCAATACCATCAGGATGCATATTTGCTCCTTGTATTGCTGCTCCTAATTGTATTCCATCAGCTGGTAAAATTCCATATACTCCAAATAATTTACCTTGTCCAAAAATACCAACTCCATCATTTGAAGAACTTTCACCAACAATTGCAAAATTAGGACTTACTGCAGATCTGTTTTCTACATATAAACCTGTAGTATCTATTTTACTTATAATATTAACAACACTTCCTGCTGAAGCCAACGTATCATTTATTGTAACTTTTCCTCCTTTAGTTATTCTCATTCTTTCTGCATTATTAGTTTTTACAACTAAATCATTGTTATCTTTAGTACCAAGGAAGTTTGTAGCAGGAGTTGTTCCTGTATTTCCTTCAATAAGCCATGCGCTTTGAGAAGCAGGAAGAACAACGGTGTCCAAATAAGTAATGAACCCAGCTGAATCATTAACAAGAATAACAGTATCATTGCTAACAATAAATTGAAGATTACTCACGTCTGACGCCCCAGCAGGTCCTTGAGGTCCAATTGCTCCAGCATCACCTTTGTCTCCTTTTACTGTTAGTGATACGGTGTCACCAGAAGTATAGAAATTAATAATACCTGTAACACTAAAACCAGCTGTGTCTATTTCAATTGCTTTAGCCCATTCAGGAGCATTAGCCATTCCTGCAGATGTAAGAACCATACCTGTATTTCCTAAAACTAACTCTTCTACTTTACCAGAAGCATTAGAATAAAATATTCTCCATGGTGTTGCAATGTGATTAGTTAAAGAATCATTCATAGGAGCATATTTATTGTCAAATTTATTAGTGTCAACATAAATAGTATTTCCAGAAATAATAATTCCATTTCCTTGTATGATTGTATCTAACTTATTATTAAACACATTCCAGTCTTCTTTTGCGATATACCCATCTGTTGTTCCGTTAGCTTTACTAATGGAAACAGAAGTTCCTGTTCCTATAATTGCACCTGTCCCACCTGTAATACTTATAGGAGATGAGGTTGTCAAGTCTCCTTTAGTTAAAATTGGTTCATATACTCCAGTGTGATTGTGATTTTTGTTAGCGAGTAAAGTAGTATCAACAATAATACTTCCATCATTACCTATAGTTATTCCATAACCACTATTATAAAAGTTTGTACTTAGAATAGACAGCCATTTTGCTCCATCCCAATAGTAAAACATTTTTTTATCTTGAGCAAAAATTAATAAACCTTTTTCATCATTACTCAAGGTTTTAACATTATTTACCAAGGTTGTATCGGCCAGATTCATCCGAGGAATTAGTATTCCTTTATTTGCAGATTTTATGTCGAGCATTGCTGCTGCATTAGGATTTTCGCCAGTTTCATTAATACCAACGTTATTTACTTGAGCATTTGCAAAAAGACTCATAATAAGAGCAAACGTAATTAAAAAGCAAATTTTTTTCATAATCTTAAATTTAATTTAAAATATTTTAATTTATTGTGCAATATTAATAAAATTTGTTTTATAAATAACAATTTAAGAAAAAAATTTTTTATTAATATTTTTTTTTTAACTTTGCAGTATATTAAAATTAAATATTGTTTTGAATAAATTAAAAATAAGCACCATACTAGTCATTATAACACTATTTTTTAATAGTGTATATTCCCAAAATGTAAGTAATAATCAAGGAATAGATACTATTTCTTATGGAGAAGATTCATCCTTAATTTTACGTTCGGATTTTCCTATTTTAATGATGTTAGATAGTTTGGCGGATTTGAAATATTTCGAATATACAGACAGTAAGATATCAATGGGTCTTTGCAATAAATATAATTTTTCTCAATCAGATATTCCTCAATATTCTGATTCGGTATATGCAGCAAGGTTAGAGGTTCTTAATGCAAAATCTCCATTTAATTTGGTTTATTATAAAGATGTAAAGGCGTTTATAGATTTATATACTATAAGGAAACGAGATCTTGCATCAAGGATTTTAGGTTTATCCAATTTGTACTTTCCTTATTTTGAGACGATGTTAGATAAGTTTAATTTGCCATTAGAGTTAAAGTATTTGGCTGTTGTGGAATCATCTTTAAATACAACGGCAAATTCATCTGCAGGAGCAAAAGGAATGTGGCAATTTATGTATCCAACAGGAAAGCAATATAATTTAGAAGTAACTTCATATATTGATGAAAGATGTGATCCATATAAGTCTACAGTTGCAGCTTGTCGTTATTTTACAAATTTGTATAAAATATATGGCGATTGGTATTTAGTTCTTGCGGCTTATAATTATGGTACTGGAAATGTTAACAAAGCAATAAGAAAAGCTGGAGGTGCACTTGATTTTTGGAAGATATCTAGATTTTTACCAGCTGAGACACGGAGTTATATTCCTGCATTTATTGCTGTTAACTATTTTATGAATTATCATCAGGAACACAATTTATATCCCACTGTACCTAAGAATTTATATTCCAATATAGATACTGTTAATTTAAAACGATCAGTTAATTTTAAGCAGATATCTGAGGTTTTAGGAGTATCTATTGAAGAATTGTCATATCTTAATCCTTCATACAAAAAAGGAGTAATACCTTTTGATGATAAAAAAATATATTCATTGGTATTACCAAAAGACCATATAGGCAACTTTATTAATAATGAAGAATTAATTTATAATTATAAGAAAGAAGAATTAATAGATATTGAAGAAGAGCCTAAAGTTCTTGCTAGATATCATAAAGTAACCAAAGGTCAAACGCTATCTCTTCTTGCAAAAAAATATAAATGCTCATTAGCAGATATTAAAAAATGGAACAATCTAAGGTCATCTCATTTAAAAATAGGTTCTAATTTAATTGTTTATTATAATGTTGCAAATGAACCAAAGAGAGAGGAAGTTAAAAAATCAAAAGAAGAGATAGCAGAAAAGAAAAAAGAAATAAAAGCAGATACAGTATTAGCTCAAAATGTCAAAAAGATAAAGATTGAAAAAACTGAATTATTATCTGATTTTTGTAAGAATTATAATTTAAATGTAGAAGAAATTAAAAATCTAAATGAGATTAAAAAAGATACTGTATTTGCTGGAGAACATATTATATTGGGATATAAAGAAAATTTAAAAAATATAAATACTGTACAAAAAAATACAAATAAGGATGAAAAATATACTTATTATACTATTCAAAAAGGAGACACTTTATGGAGTATTGCATCTAAAGCAAATGTTACAGTTGAGAAAATAGTCAAAATAAACAATCTTAAAAGCAAAAATGCAGTACTTAAACCTGGTCAAAAAATAAAGGTAAAGAACAATAATAATTCGTAAAATAAACATTATCTTTAACACATTATTTTTAGTGTTTTTTTGGTAATAAATTATGTATAGAGCATTTTTATTTGATTGGGGAGATACGCTTATGAGAGATTTTCCAAATGAAACAGGTCCCATGTTTCAATGGGAAAAAGTAGAAACAATGCCTAATGTTTTAGAGACCTTAGAAATATTATCATTAAAATCAAATATTTATTTAGCAACAAATGCTATTGATTCTAATAAAATAGAAATTATAGCAGCACTTAAACGAGTTAATATACATAAATATTTCAGTGATATTTTTTGCTACAAAGATATAGGATATAAGAAGCCATCACAAGAGTATTTTGCGAGAATAATATCTATCTTAAAAGTAAAACCTATAGAAGTTGTAATGATAGGAGATAATTTAAATAATGATATAATTGGATCAAATAAGTTTGGAATAAATAGTATATTATATGATTTGGGAAATAAATATCCAGATTATAAAGGTAAAAAGATTAAAGATTTATTAGAGTTAGCTACATTGTAATAGTATGCTCATTAGAGTGTGTTAATTTTTTTGACTCTATTATGAAAGAACAATTCAGTTGCTTTTTGCAATGGTATCACATTGTTGTTCGTAGCATAAAAAACAGCGTTGTCCTAAAAAAGTTTACATCCTTTTTCATAATTTTAATTTTATGTGTAAACCTATTTTAGGACGAGACAGAGTGGCACGTACGGTAGTGTGAGAGGTCGACGATGAAAATAATCCCTCGTCTCCTACTCAATTTGTAGAAAAATGAAATATTCATATATTCACGACCCAGAATCGGTCGAACTTACTAATCACATGCGTAAGCTCGTGGACTGAAAATTATATTTCCTTGCTTACTCTTTATCAGAAAAGTCTTTACTAATAGATGCAATCTTTTTATATGAGGTTGTTATTCCTTTTATTAAAGAAGAGCTAAATCCCATGTGTTCCATCTCATTAAGACCAGCAATAGTACAACCGAGAGGAGTAGTTACTTTATCTATTTCTTTTTCTGGATGTTCACCAGATTCTAATAGTAACATTGCAGATCCAAGAACAGTTTGAGAAGCAATTAATTGAGCATCTCTTGCGTCAAAACCTACTTCTATCCCAGCCTGTGTGACGGCTCGTATATATCTTAAAGAAAAAGCGATTCCACTAGCAGCAAGAACCGTTGCAGAGGCCATTCGTTGTTCTTCTATAAGCAAAGACCTTCCTAATACTCCAAAAAGATCTAACACTTTTTGTGTATCAATTTCATTTTTGACATTAGTGCAAACACATGTCATTGATTGCATTATAGATATTGCGGTGTTAGGCATTGCTCTAAATACTTTTTTAGAGTTCCCTATTACGGATTGTATATTTTCAATAGACACGCCAGTAACTGTTGAAATAATAATTTTATAATCAGTTAATACTTCTTTTATTTCAGACAGGACTCCTCTTAACTGCTTTGGTTGAACAGAAATAATAATTATATCAGCAAACTTAACTGCTTGCTTATTATCGTTTGTAATATTTATGTTGAAAGAGGAGAGCTCTTCTAAAAGGTTTAATTTTCTTCGTGTAACAATCAATTGATTTCCCTTAACAGCGTTAGAATTAACAAAACCTTGTGCTATTGATTTGCCTAAATTACCAGCCCCAATTATGGCTATATTATTATTGAAAAATTTCATGGTAAATAATCTTATTAAAATATTGGCAAATGTATATTAAAATTTTAACAACTATACTCTTATGATACAAAAACAGATAGTATCAAAGTGTTAGATGTAATTAACTATAGTAATAATAGATAATTATTTGCTTTATACTTTAAATTTTTATTTTAAACAAATAAATGTATTTTTGCATGCGATAAAAAACACAATTTATGTTGGAAAATATACAAAATATAAGTGCTGAAATTGATAAATTTAATTCACAAGATACAACTGAAATTGAAAATTTCAGAATAAAATATTTAGGAAAAAAAGGTATTTTAAATGATTTATTTGAACAGTTTAAAAATGCTTCTGGTGAAGAAAAAAGAGCATTAGGAAAGCCTTTAAATGAATTAAAAACTAAAATTACTGAAAAGTATAATGAGCAAAAAAGCCTTATAGAGGATAATACAAGTAAAAAGGATTTTATAGATATGACTTTGCCTGTGTCTAATGATTTGTTAGGCTCTCGCCATCCTATAAATATAGTTATGAATCGTATTATAGATATATTTAAAAGAGTAGGATTCAATATATCTTATGGTCCAGAGATTGAGGATGACTGGCATAATTTTTCTGCATTAAATTTTCCTCAAGATCATCCTGCAAGAGATATGCAAGATACATTTTTTGTTAATAAAAATCCAGATTATGCTTTGCGCACACATACTTCTTCTGTACAAATAAGAGTTATGGAGAATACGAAGCCCCCAATACGTACAATCTCTCCAGGACGCGTTTTTCGTAACGAGGCTATTTCTGCTAGAGCTCATTGTATATTTCATCAAGTTGAGGCATTATATATTGATAAGAATGTGTCTATGGCTGATTTAAAACAACTATTATTATATTTTGCAAAGGAAATGTTTGGATCATCAACAGAAATAAGATTACGACCATCATATTTTCCATTTACAGAACCATCAGCAGAACTAGATGTTTCATGTAATATATGCAAAGGGAAAGGGTGTAATGTATGTAAACATACAGGATGGCTTGAAATATTAGGATGTGGCATGGTTGACCCCAATGTATTAAAAAATTGCAATATTGATCCAGATACATATACTGGTTATGCACTTGGAATGGGAGTTGAGCGAATAGCTATGTTAGAGTATGAAATAAAGGATTTAAGATTGTATTTTGAAAATGATATTCGTTTTTTAAAACAGTTTAGCACGGCTCTTTAAATTTTAAAAATAGATAATGTTACAAGGCAATATAAAAAAATATAAAATAATTGTAGTTATAGGTGATTTTATATTACTAAACCTTTCTTATCTATTATCTTTTTTAACAATTGCAGGAGCGCATCAATTTGATTCATTTGATTTTTCTCTAATCTACATTATCAATTTTAGTTGGTTGCTTTTTGTTTTTGAGAAAAGCATGTATAAGATTACAAACGTAACAACATTAATACATGTGTTTTCTTCATTCTTTCGCACTTTATTTTTTCATGCCATATTTACATTTGTGTCTGTTAGTGTTTTATATAAATTTGGATTTGATAAAACCATTCTTTTTATTAATTATTTATATTTTATATTTTTGTTTATATTATGGCGTACCATATTTGTTTATTCTATAAAAAGGCTCTATAAATTTGGTGTAAAATATAGAAATACAGTTATAATAGGATTAAATCCAAATAGCTTTCAGTTAATGCGTCATTTAAAGTCGAGTTTTTATTTAGGTTATAATTTTTTAGGTTTTTTTGATGATAATTATGTTCCAATAAAAAATAAAAATCTTTTTCTTGGGAAAATCTGTATGTTAGAAAAATACTGCAAAGAAAATAAGGTTGATGATATTTTTTATACATTATCTTTAGATAATAAAGAAAATATTAGTGCTATTATGAAATTGTGTGATCAGAATTTCATGAGATTAAAGCTAGTTCCAGACTTTTCGGGGTTTCTAAATAAAAAAGTTGAAATAAAATTTTACAATAAAATTCCAATATTAACATTACATAAGGAACCATTAGAGAATCCTGTTAATAGAATAATAAAAAGATTTTTTGATATTATTTTTTCATCTCTAGTTATTTTAATTGTTTTTCCTTTAATTTTTCCAATAATTGCGTTAATTATAAAATTGACATCAAGGGGTCCTGTTTTTTATAAGCAAAAGAGAGCTGGTCGGAATTATAAAGTTTTTATTATATGGAAATTTAGGAGCATGACTTTGGGTAATAATAAAGAATATATACAAGCAAAAAAAGAAGATGCTAGGGTAACAAAAATAGGCAAATTTATAAGGAAAACAAGTATAGATGAACTACCTCAATTTCTTAATGTCCTAATGGGCGATATGTCTGTTGTTGGACCTCGTCCACATCCATTAAAACTGGATGAAGAATATAAAATGCTAGTTGATCAATACATGATAAGAAACTGGGTGAAACCAGGTATTACAGGTTTTGCCCAAGTAAAAGGCTTTAGAGGAGAAACAGAAAGCAAATGGAAAATGCATAAAAGAGTACAATATGATATTTGGTATATTGAAAACTATACTTTTTTTCTTGATATGTATATAATTGTAAATACCATATTAAATATTTTTAAGGGAGAAAAAAATGCTTATTAATAGTAAGTTTATTTTATTTATTAGTTTACTACTTATTGCCATATCTCTTAAATCTCAAACGTTTACTACAGTTGAAGCAAGAGGTAATTCTATGCATCATTTTTCAAAAGCCAATTCAAATGAATTAATAAGACCAACAATAAAAAGTTTTAGCGATAGTATAAACAATGGATTAAGAAAGAAATTGTTAGATTTCACTTATAATAGAAACCTTTTTTCTTTAGAATCAGAAGACTATAAACTATATATTGATCCATACGTTAATATTTATTATGGCAAAGAGCAAAGTAATCTTATATGGAATAATTCAAGAGGCATTAGTTTGGCTGGTAAAATAGGGAAAAAGTTAAGTTTTTATTCTGAATTTTATGACACTCAGGGAAAATATCCAAAATCAATAGAAAAAAAAGCTTACCAAATACAAGCTTTACCTTCATTCACAACATTTAAAGAATTTAAAGACAGCGCTTTTGATTATTCAACTACATCTGCAGTTGTTATATTTGATGCAAATAAGCATTTTAATATTCGATTAGGGAATGATAAATTATTTATAGGGAATGGATACAAGTCTTTATTTTTAACATCTAATTCTTCTAACTATCAATTTTTAAATTACAATTTAAATTTTAAAAATATAAGTTATTCTGTTATTCATACCATAATGCAAAATGCCTATCCAAACCTACCTTTTGAATCTAGATATTTTAACAAAAACGTTAATTACTACATAGTTTCATACGATCTTAATAAATTAAAAATATCTTTTATAGAAAGTGTTGTTTTTGAAATAGATGATACGATGGATTATAGATATAATCTTAAAGCAATTAATCCAATTATTTTAACAAATACTTTGCTAAACAGTTCTACAAATAATGATAATGTTTTGACTGGAATTGATATTTCTTATCAACTCAATAAAAATCATATTTTCTATATGCAAACAAATCTAGGTTTACTCGCCAACTCTAAAGGAAAGTCTTTTCAAATTGGATATAAACAAACAGAGTTTATAAAGAATCTTTACTTATTAGCTGAAATAAATAAAGCAGATAAAGATATTTACAATTTTAAAGACTATAAACTTTCATTTACAAACTACTCGCAAGCAATAGCTAATAATTTTTATAATAACTTTTTTGAAGCAGATTTTGCTCTTCTCTATAAATACAAAAATTTTTTTCTTAACTATGAAATGAATTATGTTGATATAGATGATAAAACTAATAGTGAAATAATAATTAATTCATTAAACCTTCGCTTTCTTATAAACAAATATAATAATCTCAACATATTTCTTAGTTTTACAGATCGTTCTGTTTCAAATGCAAATAAGCAAAATTCTAATTGGTGGACAATTGGTATTTCTACTATGCTTTTTCCTGTAAATTATAATTTTTGATTTTATAAATAAGCATTTGGATTAGCGTCAAACATCTATATTTACTAATAATTTTAACTATATTTGCAAAATTTATTTTTAATATTTTGTATAAAAATATTACTTTAGCTAAATTTTTTTTTAATATATTTGAAATTATGACAAAAGAAATAAAACGAATTGGAGTATTAACCTCAGGAGGAGATGCTCCAGGAATGAATGCTTGTATTAGAGCTGTTGTCAGAACTGCCATTTATAATGATATAGAAGTATTTGGAATAAAATATGGCTATGAAGGTTTGATTGATAATAATATGTGCAGAATGGAATCTAAATCTGTAGCGCATATTATTCAAAGAGGCGGAACAATTTTAAAAACAGCTAGAAGTGAAGCTTTCAGAACAAAAGAAGGAAGAGAAAAAGCGTATGAAAATATAAAAAAAAACAATATAGATGCCCTTATTGTAATAGGTGGAGATGGTACTTTTACTGGTGCTGAAATCTTTTCTAATGAACATAATATTCCAATAGTAGGAGCTCCAGGAACTATTGATAATGACTTATATGGGACAGACTTTACGATAGGGTATGACACTGCTATAAATACTGTGATTGAAGCCGTTGATAAAATAAGAGATACAGCAGCTTCACATAGTCGTTTATTTTTTATTGAAGTAATGGGGCGTGATGCAGGATTTATTGCACTAAGAAGTGGGATTGCAGTGGGGGCAGAGGCAATTCTTATTCCAGAAACTAAAACGTATATTAATGAATTAATAGAACATCTTGAAAATGGAAGACGAAAAAATAAAACAAGTGGAATTATTATTGTTGCCGAAGGGGAAGAAGAAGGAGGTGCTTTTGAAATTGCAAAAAAGGTAAAAGAACGTTTTAACTACTATGACACAAGGGTTTCTATTTTAGGTCATTTGCAAAGAGGGGGTTCTCCATCGTGCATGGATAGGGTTTTGGCCAGTACTCTTGGTTATGAATCTGTTAATGCTTTAATTGCAGGCAAAACAAAAGTAATGATTGGACAGGTAAATAAAGATATAACACACACACCATTTAAAAAAGCAATTAAACACACAGTAGAAATAGACATAAAGATGCTCGAAATGTCGTATATTCTTTCCATATAAATTGATACTAGTACTATAATGTCTTATTGTAGCGAGCATTGTTCAAAAATGAATTTATATTTGAGAATATTATTTTTTATAATTATATCTGCATTTTTCTATCATAACATAACTAAAAACACAATTATTTTAGCAGGAGATTATCCTGAATATTTGCTAACAACATTTTCATTTTACAATCATTTTTCTCCTGATTTAAGGATTGAAGATGTTTCAAGTGCAAAAGAACTATTAAAAAATAGTGGTTATGAAAATAATATTATCAATCTGATAAATGAGTATAGTAATTTTTTAGGAGATAAATATAAACCATTTCCACATGGATTTAGAGGCTATTTTTTTAGCTTGCATAATAATTCTTATTGCTATCATTTTTGGTTTTATTCATTATTAGTTGCAATTTTCAAACCTTTGTCGAACTTGATGTTTACTCCTATTTCATGTTTTGTCTTTGTAAACACATTATTTATACTTTTTGTAATTTTTTATATTCTTTTTATTTCAGCATATAAAACCTCTCTTAAATACTTATTTTCTCTATTCTTTTTTATTTCGCCTATATTATATTATTTAAATTGGTTACATCCAGAAGTTTTTAGTGCATCTTGTGTATATTTAGGATTATTAGTTTTATTTGAAAAAAAATATATATTTTCAATACTGTGCTTTACTCTGGGCTCATTTCAAAATCCTCCAATATTGTTTCTAATAGGATTGGTTTTTTTAAACTATTTCATTGAAAATAAATTTAGAATAACACTTTTTATTAAATATTTATTTGTGTCTGCTCTAGTGTTTGTTCCTTCTTTGTTTTACTACTATAATTATAAAATATCTAATCTTATCATGTATTTTGGTACTGATTTTGACAATATTAGCACATCCAGATTTTGCAGTTTGTTTTTTGACTTAAGTCAAGGAGTTATAGTTGCTTTACCTTTGATTGTTTTTATATTTTTCTTTTTTATAATATATAATTTCTTTAAAATAAAAAAACTTGATTTAAGGCTTTTATTTGTTGCATTATCTGTATTTATAATATCTGTTCCTACTATGCTTCAAAATAATTGGAATATGGGAGAGTCAGGAATAATACGTTATGGAGTATGGATTAGTATGCCTATTATTTTTTATGTAGTAATGTTTTCGGATAAAAACTTTACGAAGCTAAAATATTTGTTTGTATTTTTATTTACTATATCTCAAATAACTATTATTTACTTAATGAATGGTCCTAATATTGAAAATTGGCGTTATCTACATTTTAATGATTTCTCAAAATATATTTTTAATAACCATCCTTATTTATATAACCCTGAACCAGAAATATTTTGTGAAAGAATACGGCATGAAGAAGGCCTAGATATTTCATATAGCCCAATATTATATAAAAATGAAGAAGGTAATATTCGTAAAATAATGTTTCATATTAATCAAGTTGATTCAATATCATTAAAATATAAATTAGATAGAAGTAAGTTTGTGTACAAAAGGGATTGGGTGTATTATAATTTTAATTAACAAACAACAAATTTTAATTAAATTAAACCCTAAAGTGTAACTAGGGATTATTTGTTATCAATTATTCCTGTTATTTTTGCATTAACTTGCCCATTCATGTTTATTAATATTTCTAATTTATTTTCTGTTATAAATATGCTGTCAATATCAATTGTTTCAACAAGACCATTAATTATAACATTTTTGTGTATTTTGTTATTTACTAAATTTGATGTAATCATTTGCTTCGCTTCCTTTATCTCATTTTTAATACTAAAAGATAACTTTGGTTCCATAGTTTTTACAAATTGACTATGGTAAAGCCAATTAGCTGTTTTTATTATTTTGTTTTTTGTCTTTACTTCATAATCAAAATTAGTTATATCTATAGATTGTTTTTCTTTGTTATAAAAAGGTGTTCCTGTTAAATATATTTGTCCATTTATACTTCCCGCAACTTCAAGATTTATAATTAATTTGTCAACACCTCCAAAAATATCAATTTTCTTTATTGTGATAGTCTTTTTTTTGTCATTAAATGTTTTCCCTATAAATAACTGTTTGCATAGCTCATCCATTGTTTTATAATTTATTTCAGATAACAAAGAAATAGATAGTCTATTTTCAGGATTACTTATTATTTTAAGATTTGGCAATTCCTTTAATGCTGTTGGGATAGGTTCAATAGCAAAATATGTTTTAACAAAGCATTTCATTCCAACCCATATATTCAAACTATCATTAATAGATTTTATTTGGTTAAATAATACCTCTTCTGGTATTATTTGCATCCATAATTTTAAGCTATCGGATATTAGGGTTGGTTTTTGTATCTCGTTCCAAGTTATATTTATAAAAGGCTTAATATTTGCTAAACTATAGATTTGATGGTCAATCTGCTTTGTTATAAAGTCCGAGTTTCTTTTAATAATAATATTTGCTATATAAGTTATTGGTATATTGACTCCTAAAATCTTAGTTACAGGAGATTGTATCCATTCATAACCATTTACAATAGTATTTGATTTTACTTGCCAATTGTTTTCTATTGCAATTATTGTTTGAAAATATAAAGCGATAGTCCCTTCAATTTCTTTGTATTGAGAAACCTTAATACCAAAATTGTTTACTTTAAATCCAGTTTTTATCCATAATTTTAAAGGGACGCGATAATTTATTTTATTTTGAGATGCAGAAATAGATATGTCTTCATATTTCCAAACCTTAATCATTAGATTATCATTATTATTATCTTCAAAATTGTTGTCTTGATAAATTAGCCCTTTTATTTTAGAGTTTATTAGTTTTTCTATTTCTGTTGTTTTTATTTGAATTGGTATTGAAATAAAAGATTCTTTATGTGCTATTTTTAAATTTTTTACTTGAGATGAATCAGGTTTTTCTACTTTTATATATTTTTTTGTTTGACAAGATTTTAAGAGTGTTAAAATAATTAATAGAAATAAAAATATTTTTATATTTTTTAACATTGTGATGAATTATTGAGTTTAACAAAAGCTGCAAAATTAACTGTTATATATTTTATAAAATCAAATTTTATAATCTTTTTTTATTAATATTTTTGTTTTAAATTTATTTTTAAAGCTATTTGGTATTCATTAAAAAAGGTTTATTTTCTTTTATTTTTAAAAATTTCTATAGTATATTTGCATTTTAAAAATTTATAATTTACTTTTGACAAATTTTAGGTAACTAAATGTTAATTATTTCGTAGTATTGTTTACAAATTTTATTTTATGATAAAAAATCTATTATTTAAAATTTTGGTTGGCATTATGTTGATGATAAATGTGTCTTATTTATCTGCACAAGATCCACATTTTACTCAGTATTATGCTAATCCATTATACTTAAATCCTGCTTTTGCAGGAACTCAAGTGTGTCCACGTTTGATATTTAACTATAGAAATCAATGGCCTCAATTATCTGGAACTTTTGTTACTTATAATGCTTCTTATGACCAACATATAGATGGAATTACTGGTGGATTAGGTTTTTATGTATTAAGTGATAGAGCTGGGCAGGGAACTATTAATACGGTGTCATATAATGGAATTTATTCTTATAGACTTGTAGTTAATAGAAGTTTGTCTATTAAAGCTGGTTTGCAATTGGGTTATCAGGAGAAAAAACTTGACTGGGGAAAATTGACTTTTGGAGATCAAATAGATCCTAAGGATGGATTTATTTACAACACAAGCGAGGTGCAGCCACCTCTAAAAAAAGGATATGTTGACTTTTCTGCAGGATTTTTAGTTTACAGTGAATCAATGTTTCTTGGATTTGCAGCACATCATTTAACAGAACCTGAAGAGGGATTTATTAATGAAGGAAAGTTGCCTATGAAAATTACAGTTCATGCGGGAGGAATAATTCCTTTTGAAAAAAGAAGACGAGGTAAACGTAAAATTACGGACCCTTCCTTTTCTCCAAACATACTATACATGCAACAGCGTGATTTTCAGCAAATAAATTATGGATTTTATATTAATAAATATCCTTTAGTTGGAGGACTATGGTACAGACAATCAACTCAAAATTCTGATGCTTTTATTGCATTGATAGGGTTTCAACAATCTATGTTTAAGATAGGTTACAGTTATGACTTAACTGTTTCAAAATTAAGCAATGCATCAGGAGGTTCTCATGAAATATCTTTTGCTTGGCAGTTTGATTGTCGCCCTAAGAAGAAAAAACTTAGAGCAATTAGTTGTCCTTCTTTTTAAAATTGTTAAACAATAAACTTAAAAATATAGAAAATGAATCCAAATAAAAGAAACGTTTTAAAGTTATTACTAACATTGTTTGTATTGACATTAAATTTTAGTTCTTGCAAAAAAGAACAATCTGTTTCTACAGGGTGGGAATATAATAATCCTAGAAATGGAGGTTTTGAAGTAGTTCCTTATAGAGAGCAGGAAACGGGTCCTGGATTAGTACTAATAGAAGGAGGAACATTTACAATGGGACGTGTTGAACAAGACGTTATGTATGATTGGAATAATATTCCAAGAAGAATGACGGTATCTTCTTTTTACATGGATCAAACTGAAGTTAGAAATATAGATTATTTAGAATATTTATATTGGTTAGGAAGAGTATTTTCGGCAGATTATCCTGAAATTATAAAGAAAAGTTTACCAGATACTTTAGTATGGAGAAGACGTAATGCTTATAATGAACCTTTTATAGAATTATATCTTAGACATCCTTCTTATAGAGAATATCCTGTTGTTGGTGTTAGCTGGCAACAAGCAACAGATTATTGTATTTGGCGAACAGATAGAGTAAATGAATATATTTTACTTAGAGAAGGTATTCTTAATATGAATACAGATCAAATAAATGAAGATAATTTTAATACAGATGCATACTTAGCAGGTCAATATGAAGGTTCTATAAAAGATAATTTAAAAAACTTAAACCCTTCAGGAGAAGGAACTAGAATTGTTAGAATGGAAGATGGTATATTATTGCCAAGGTATAGACTTCCAACAGAAGCGGAGTGGGAATATGCTGCAATAGGTTTAGTTGGAAACACTATATTTGAAAACATAACAGAACGACGTTTGTACCCATGGAATGGTCACGTAATGAGAAATAGTGAATTCCAATTTATGGGAGATTTTATGGCAAACTTTGTTAGAGGACGTGGTGATCATATGGGAACTGCAGGTCGTTTGAATGATAATGCAGATGTTACTGCTCCAGTTACATCTTATTGGCCTAATGATTATGGTTTGTATAATATGGCAGGAAATGTTTCCGAGTGGGTTATGGATGTTTATAGACCTTTATCACTTGAAGATGTTGAAGAGTTCAGGTCATTTAGAGGAAATGTTTTTAAAACACAAGAAAGAAATGAAGAAGGCGAGTTAATTGAAAAAGACAGTTTAGGAAGAGTTATATGGCGTGATGTTAGTCAGGAAGAATCAAGAACAAGAAGAAATTATAAATATGCAGACAATAGGAGTTATCTTGATGGTGATCAAGCTTCAAGTCTTGGTTATAATCAGGGTCCTAGTGATAAGGTTGAATCAACTTCAAGTAGCTGGGTATATGATTATAGTGTCACATCTTTAATTAATGATAGAGCGAGAGTCTTTAAAGGAGGTTCGTGGAGAGATAGAGCTTATTGGTTAGTTCCAGGAACTAGAAGATTTTTAGATCAAGATCAATCTACTGATTATATCGGATTTAGGTGTGCAATGATAAGAGTTGGAAGTCCTGTCGGATTTTAAAAAAAAACAAAAATAATAGAGAATTTTTAATTAGAGACGTATCATTAGTTGAGCGTCTCTAATTATATATACTTCTTTATAGTTATTTTTTTATCTTCATGTAATTTTTTACTTTCGGTAAAAATTATTAATTTATTTAATTTATTTATTTCTTCAAAAAACCATTTTTCACCTGTGTTATCTAAGAATATACAAGGTTCATCAAAAATTACAATAGGCTTATTTGAAATTAAGCCAGTTAGTATTTTAAATTTTTGTTTCATTCCTGATGATAAATTCTTGTATTTTAGTTTAGCATCAAATTGTAGTTTGGTAAGTAAAATAGGAATTAGTTCTTTCTCATTTATATATAATAATTCGACAATCTCTTTTAAATTTAACTCTTCAGGGTAGTCTATATAAGGGGAAACAATATCAATGTAATTATTGATGCAGGTAGTATCTATTATGTTGTTTTGTTGTTTTTGCGTTATTTCAATAGTGCCAGAGTCTTTATTTAAATAACCACCAATTATGCCTATTAATGTTGATTTTCCAGAACCATTTGGTCCTTCAATAACATATTTTTTAGGAAATGTAAATTCAAAGTTAATGTCTTTTAAAATGTATTTGCCTGAAATATATGATTTAAAAAGACTTGTTATTTTAAGCATTACAAATCGTTACTTATTGACGATTTTCGCCCAATATATCCTTTCATAATACCTCTTTGGGAATTTTGTATGAATGCAATTATTTCATCACGTTCATTTGTTGGAGGCATTTCTGATTCTAATATAGTTATTGCTTGGGATATGTTATTACTTTTCAAGTATATTATTCTATAAATATCTTGTATTTCATTTATTTTTTCGTTTGAAAAACCTCTGCGACGCATACCTACAGAGTTAACCCCAGAGTAAGAGAGCGGTTCTCTTGCTGCTTTTGTATATGGAGGGACATCTTTTCTTGCTAATCCTCCGCCAGATATTATTGAATGCGTTCCAATATTTACAAATTGGTGTACTGCAGACAAACCTCCTATTATTGCAAAATCTTGAACAATTGTATGTCCAGCTAAATTAGCACTATTAGCTAATATGCAGTTGTTTCCTATAATTGTATCATGGCCAATATGAGCGTATGCCATAATTAGGCAATTTTTTCCTACAACTGTTTTAAAGTTAGCAACAGTTCCTCTATTTATTGTTGCAAATTCTCTTACCGTTGTATTATCTCCTAATTCAACGGTTGTTTCTTCTCCTTTGAATTTAAGGTCTTGTGGTACAGCTGAAATTACAGCACCAGGAAATATTTTGCAATTTTTACCAATACGAGCTCCATCCATTATTGTAGCATGAGGTCCTATCCAACTATTATCATCTATAATAACGTTTTTGTCAATATAAGCAAAATGCTCGATTTTTACATTATTCCCAATTTTAGCGTCTGGATGTATATATGCGTTTATCATTTTGTATTTTATTTTTTTCTAACTATTTGAGCCATTAATTCTGCTTCCATTACAATTTTATTTCCAACTAAAGCTGTTCCTTTCATTTCACATATACCACGTCGTATTGGAGATAATAAATCTAGGTAAAATATTAGTGTGTCTCCAGGTAATACTTTTGCTTTAAATTTTACTTTATCAATTTTCATAAAATAAGTGTTATAATTTTCAGGATCAGGAACAGTACTTAAAGCTAATATTCCGCCTGTTTGAGCCATGGCTTCAACTTGTAACACTCCTGGCATAACTGGGTCGTCAGGGAAATGACCAGTAAAATAAAATTCATTCATAGTAACATTCTTTAAGCCAACAACATGTTTGTTACTCATTTCTAGAATTTTATCAATAAGTAAAAAAGGAGAACGATGAGGTAGAATTTTGCTTATTTGGTTTATATTGTAAAGAGGAGGAATATTTATATCATATTCATAAGTTTTAGTATTCCTTTTATCTTTATTTTTTATACTGGCTTTTATTAATTTTGCAAATTCATAGTTTGCTTTATGTCCAGGGCGCGTTGCGTATATTTTTGCTTTTAGTGGTTTTCCTAATAAGGCCAGATCTCCTATAACGTCTAATAATTTGTGTTTAGCTGGTTCATTAGGATAATATAAATCGACATTATTTAGAATCCCTTCTTTTTTTACTTCAACGTTAGGAATATTAAATAACTTAGACAAATTATTTATTTCAGTATCATTTAAAATTTTATCAACAATAACAATAGCGTTATTTAAGTCTCCACCTTTTATTAAATTGTTTGATAATAACATTTCTAATTCATGTAGAAATACAAAAGTTCTGCTATTATAGATTTCTGTTGTAAAATCTTTAATGTTATTTATAGCCGCATGTTGATTAACTAATATTTTAGAATTATAATCTATCATAACAGATAAACTAAAAATGTCATCTTTTATTGCGACCATTTCTACATTTCTGTCAATATCTTTATATACAATATTTTCTTTTAATTCAATGTATTCTCTTGGTGCATTTTGTTCGATAATACCTACTTTAGATAAGGCATCTATAAAAAACTTGGAACTTCCATCCATTATTGGAACTTCTAATCCATCTATTTCTATTAATACATTATCTATTTCTAAACCAGATAGTGCTGCTAATACATGCTCTATTGTGGAAATTTTTGCACCATTTTCTTCAATTGTGGTTCCTCTAGAAGAGTCAATAACATTATCTATATCCGCACTTACAATTGGTTGATTTTCTAAATCTATTCTTTTAAATTTAAAACCAAAGTTTTCTTTAGCAGGTTTAAATGTTATTGTTACATTTTTTCCTGAGTGCAATCCTACACCAGATAATGAAATTTCTTCTTTTATAGTTTTTTGTTTTTCAGACATTTTATTATAAAATTTATTCCCAAAATAATTATTCCAGATTGTGCAAACCTACATGAAATTTTATTATTTGCAAAATTATATTTCAATAAATTTTCAATATTGGTATTTCTAAAAAACAATAAAAGGAAATATTTAAGTTGCTATTGACTTTAAGTTGATAAAATTGAAAATATTAAATTTATTTTCAAAAATTGATGTACATTTGTTTCATTATTAAAAAATATATATGAGAAAAGGGAAAAGAGTAAGTCATTTAATTAATAACATTGAAGTTATTGATATAATAAGTGAGGGTCGATCTGTTTTAAAAAAAGAGGATATAGTTATTTTTGCAGAAAATGGGGTGCCTGGAGATTTTGTAGATGTAGAAGTGTTTAAAAAGCGTAGTTCATATTGGGAAGGTCGGATTATTTGTATAAACAAAGAGTCTGCAAAAAGGATTAAGCCATTTTGTGAGCATTTTTATCAATGTGGAGGTTGTAAATGGCAGTTTTTAAAATATGAGGATCAGTTGTTTTATAAAGAAAAACAAGTTAAAGATGCTTTTAGAAAAATTGGCAAAATTGAAGCTCCAGATGTTATAGGTATTATAGGTAATAAAGCAGATAAGTATTATAGAAATAAATTAGAATTTACATTTTCCAACAAAGGTTGGCTTGATAAAGAAACATTTAGTACAGGCATTCCTTTTAAGGAGGCGTTAGGTTTTCATGTAAGAGGGATGTTTAATAAAATAGTTGATTTAAAAGAATGTTATTTGCAAGCAGAGCCATCAAATAGCTTACGTAATGCCATCAAAGAATATTCTCTATCAAAGAAGTATGATTTTTTTGATATAGAGAAACAGGACGGTTTTTTAAGAAACTTGCTTGTAAGGACAACACAAACAGGAGAAACTATGTTAATATTATCCTTTTTTTATGAGGATATTTCTAAAATTAATGATTTACTTAATCATGTGTCGACAAAATTTCCAGAGCTAAGTTCTATTGTTTATTTTATAAATGATAAAAAAAACGATACATTAACAGGGCTAAATCCAGTTCTATTTAAAGGTAATCCTTATATAACAGATACAATTTCTGGCAATAAGTATAGAATAAGTCCTATTTCCTTTTTTCAAACAAATACACTACAAGCGGAAAATTTATATAATATAGTAAAATCATATTTAGATGGAGTAGGAGAAGAAGTTGTTTATGATTTATATACAGGAACAGGTACTATAGCTAATCATGTAGCCAATCAGGTAAAGAAAGTTGTAGGTATTGAATATATTGAAGAAGCAATTAGTGATGCAAAAGTTAATTCGGAAATAAACAATATATCAAATACTGTATTTTATGCAGGAGACATGGTTAAGGTTTTAAATGATGAATTAATAGCAAAAGAAGGTAAGCCTGATGTTATAATAACGGATCCACCTCGAGTAGGAATGCACGAAGATGTTGTTAATAAGATTATTGAATTATTACCTAAAAAGGTAATCTATGTTAGTTGTAACCCAGCGACACAAGCAAGAGATGTTTTATTAATGAAAGAATTTTATAATGTTGATAAAATTCAGCCCGTAGATATGTTCCCTCATACTCATCATGTTGAGAATGTTGTTCTTTTAAATAGAAAGTGATTTTAAGAAAAATGTCTATTAAAAATAAATTAGTTTTAGGATATACAACTTTAGGATTTTTTGCAATTTTTATTTTATGTATGTATTGTTATTATAATGCAAAAGAAGCATTATTAGAAGAAGCATTAATTCATGTTGTAAACATTGAAGCTTTTCAAAAAAAACAATCAGATGCATTTTTAGATGACAGAAGAAGAGATTTTAAACTAATAGTAGAGCATAATGATTTAAAGAATATTTATTATTCTATTAAAAAAAGTGATACTATTCTGTTTGTAAATGATACTATAAAGATGAAACTATTAAATAGTTTTATTTCAAATTTTGGAAATTATCTTATTTCTTCAACCTTTTATAATGGTTTGATTGTTTCAAGAAATGGGAAAACTATAAGGTTTAAAATAGATTCAATAAATAATATTTTCATTTTTCAAAATGAAAAAAATGATGATGAATTATCACAGATTTTATCTTCTAATATAAATAAAGAAGATAGAATATTAACAACAAACTATGCTGAAGAATTATTTATATATTCAAAAGTTGAAAAAAGTGATTCATTAGAAGGATTTGCAGGCTTAATTATTAACACCAATGGAATAAACAGAGCATTTTCTAATAATCAAATTTATGCAAAAACTTTTATAATCATAAAGAATATTAGAAATAAGTTAATATTGGGAAGTATAGTAATTGTAATATTTTTATTTATTTTTATTTATATAATTTCGGGCAAGAATATTTCTCCATTACTAAAGTTAAAAAAGAATTTAGATAAAATAGAAAAGGAAGATTTCTATAGCCAATTAGAATTAAACTCGAATGATGAAATTGGTTATGTAATTAAGATTATTAATAAAATACTAAAGGAATTAAATACAAAAGAAGTAGAAATAATAGATAGCAAAAAAAACCTTTTGCAGTTAAGAAATAAATTAAATGAACAATCTCTAAAATTATCTAGTCTTTATGAAATATCAATTGATGGCATAATTTTACATGACAAAGGCAAAATTTTATTAGTAAATAAAACTATAGAGAAAATGACTGGTTATACTGTTGAAGAGTTACTGAATAAAAAAATAAATAATTTGTATTTTCAAAAACAACAAGAGGATAAAGGATCGTTGTTTTTTTATGAAACGATAGCTTTAAAAAAAGGAAACAAATCATTTCCTGTAGAAATTATAGAAACTTCTATAGATTTTAACAATTACACTATAATGGTTACTTTGGTTAGAAATATAGAAGAAAGAGGGAGGACGTAAATAATTTATTTTTTACCAAACTGTTTATTGACTTCTTCATAAATAATACGAGATATATCTGAAATGATATTTTCTAATTTTTCATTATCTCCAACATGTCCTCTTGTCATAACACACAATATATATGGTTCATTAGGATAGTAAACTATTCCACAATCATGAAGTTGATATTCTGTATCTGTTAAGCGTTCTCCAAATTTATGAGCTATTTCTATTGATGTATTATTAACACCTTTCACTAACCCATTTTTAAATTTAGTTTTTATTAATAATGCCAAAGCTGTTTCAGACATTTGCTTATTTAAAAAAGATGAGTTATAAAGAATTCTAAAGAAACCAGAGTAGTCTTTTACAGTAATATTTCCAAAAGGATCGCGTCCTTCTATATTATTGTTTATCATGGTTTCATTAAAAAAAGCATTTTCGTCAGTATATTGTCTGTTAAAATGATATATAAGTCCACTTGCATAGTTGTCAGAGTTTATTATCATTCGGTCTACTAATTCTAATATAGGGTAATCTTTGCCAAAAACTAAAGAATCTGCTTCTGAATAATTATTAACGCCAACCTTTTTATCAAAAACAAGTCTATTTAAAATTACATTAGGATCCATTTCTGCAATTTTAAAGAATTCCATCATTATAGGAACTTTCATCATACTTGCAGGATTAAATTCTTCTTTTTCATTAATTCCAAACCAGTACCCATTATTTAAATGTCTAAAGTAAACTGATATTGTTTTGGCATCTCCATTTTTTGTTTTTTCAGTTATATATTTTTTTACTTTAGTAACAAAAGGATTGATTTCTTTAAATTGCATGCCACAATCAAGTAATGGGTTGATATATTTATATCCAGCAACCCTATCTATTGATACATTTTCTTCTTTTGATTTTTTGAATATACTATTTTTTTTAGTAGAACATGATGCTATTATTAAGATAATTAATATTATCAATGCATTATTTCTCATTTTGGTGATTTATTTATTGTAAATTTTAATAGAACAAATTATATTACAAAAATAGTGTATTTTTGTATAAAAAAATATGTCTGGAATTTTATTTGATAAAATAGTTTTTGGCCCTATTCATAGTAGAAGATTTGGTCAGTCGTTAGGTGTTAATTTGTTGCCTACAAACAAAAAGCATTGTTCGTTTAATTGCATTTATTGTGAGTGTGGATGGACAAAAGAAAATGATGTTTTTAATTTAAATTTTGTTGCAAGTGATTTAATAGCAGAAGCTTTAGAGTTAAAACTTGTAGAATTAAATAATCATGAAGAAAATTTAGATGTAATAACATTTGCAGGAAATGGAGAGCCTACTTTACATCCTGAATTTGATATTATAATAGATAACACAATAAGGTTAAGAGATAAGTATTTAAAAAATGTAAAAATAGTTGTTCTTACAAATTCTACACAATTATGTAATAAAAAAGTTTTGGATTCTTTAAAGAAGATAGAATTACCTGTGCTAAAAATTGATTCAGGAAATGAAGAAACTTTTAATAAAATAAATTTACCTACTTCGGGTGTTAAGTTTAATGAAATTATAAGTAATATAACTCAGATAGATGCTCCAATAATTCAAACTATATTTTTGAGAGGAGAAGTAAATGGGGTTTATGTTGACAATACAACGGATCAGGAAATTTATAGTTATATAGAGGTTTTGAAAAAAGTAGCGCCTTCATTAGTTATGATTTATCCTATTGATAGAACTCCACCAGCAAAGAATTTAGAAAAATTAACAAAAGAAGATATGAAAAAAATAGCCAACCGAATAGAATCGGCTGGCTATAAAGTATTTAGTGTTTAAGGTTTAACTAAAATTAATTATTGTTTTTGTTTTTGGGACAATTAGGATTTGAGTTTCTTCCACAAGGTTTATTTGCATCTCCCATATTTTTTTTGCAGTTACCATTTCCCATTTTACCGCAACAGCCATTTCCCATTTTGTTATTTGCACAATTAGTGTCAAATTTTATTTTTTGATTTGGGTCAAGTATTTTTCTAATTTCTTGTTTATGATTGCTACATAAATTCATTTTTTCTGTTTGTAATTTCCCTATTTCTTCATTAATTTTATTTATAGCCTTTATGTCAGCATTATCAGAAGTTTCTAAGGTTGTTTTTTTTGCTTGTTTTTCATTAATTTGGTTTTTAATGTTTAGCATTTCTTTTTGATGTGTTAAATTTAGTTCATCAAATTTCTTTTGTTGTTGCTCATTCAAATTTAGGAACTTTGTGCAATTTTGTTGATTGTTTTCATATTTTCCCATGGCGTTTTGAGAAAAAACATTTATACTCATCACGCTAATTGTGATGAGTAATATTAGCATTTTATTTGTTTTCATAATTTAAAAAGTTTTGGTTAATTAATAGTAGTTTGACAATTTAAATGCAAAGAAGTTTAATTGTTAATGAATTTTTTATAAAAAAAAGGTTTTATATCAAAAAGAACAAGTATTTTTACACATAAATAATCATTAAAAAATTCTTATATAGTTATGGAAAAAATAGCATCAAATATTGGAGAATTAATAGGCAATACTCCATTAGTAAAATTAAATAGAATAACAAAAGAATGTCATGCGAATGTTATTGCTAAACTAGAATTTTTTAATCCAGCAGGATGTATAAAAGAACGAATAGCTTGGGCAATGATTGAATCTGCAGAAAAAGCTGGTATAATAAATGAAAACACTACAATAATAGAGCCTTCAAGTGGTAATACAGGAATAGGATTAGCTTTTACGTGTGCGGTGAAAGGTTATAGGTTAATAATTACTATGCCAGAAAGTATGAGTATTGAACGCCGAAATATAATTCAAGGGTTTGGGGCAGAAATTGTTTTAACACCAGCGCCTATGGGAATGAAAGGAGCAATAGAAAAGGCTAAGGAACTTAAAGATGTAATACAAAATTCTTACATACCTCAACAGTTTGCAAATCCTGCAAATCCTTTAATACACAAACAAACAACAGCAGAGGAAATATGGAAAGATACTAATGGTAAAGTAGATATATTAGTTGCGGGTGTTGGAACAGGGGGGACAATAACAGGTATAACAGAAGCATTGAAATCGAAAAATTCTTCAATAAAGTCAATAGCAGTAGAACCTTCTGCATCTCCTGTATTATCAGGAGGTTGTCCATCTCCTCATAAAATACAAGGAATAGGGGCTGGTTTTATACCTGAGATATTAAATTTAAATTTGATTGATGAGATTATTCAAGTAAGCAATGAAGATGCAATTTCTACAGCACAAAAACTAATGCGAATGGAAGGTATTTTATGTGGAATATCTAGTGGGGCCGCAACATGGGCAGCATTACAAGTGGCAAAAAGAGAAGAAAATAAAGGTAAAATGATAATTGTAATAATTCCTGATACAGGAGAAAGGTATATAAGTACCGATTTGTTTAAATTTTAATAATAGGTTTTAGTGTTTGAAAATAAATTGATTTGGATAGTTCTTAAAGTAATGCAGATATATTTATTTGATAAAAGAGAAGTGTGTATTAAGGGATATCTCCTTCAATCATTTGTCTAAGGGTAAATGATTTGAAGTGATTAATAATGTTATCATTAAGACCAATCCAAAATTTCTGTGCAGAGCAATGTTTTGCTTGTTCGCAATTTTGTTTGCTATTAACACATTCGACAACAGATATTTCGGGAGAAAATGCTTTATGAATATCATACATGGTTATTTTGTTAGCAGGTCTAGATATTAAATATCCACTTTTTTTACCTTTTACGTTAATTATTAGGCCTGCTACTTTTAATGCATGAATAATATGATCTAGATATTTAATAGAAATTTGTTGATTTAATGAAATATCTTTTTGAAAAACTCCGTTACCAGAATTATCTTTTCCTATTTCAATCATTGCTCTTATGCCATATCTTGTTTTAGTATTAACTTTCATATCTTTGAGATGTTAAGTTTGTTTTAATAAAAGATAATTACAAAATTAGTATTTATTTTATTAATAAAAAGATTTTTTTTGAGTTATTAGTTTAAATGATTAAGTTATATTGGTATTATTAGATAGAATAATACAACTTAAAAAATAATTTTTAATTTTATAGTCCAATATTTGACTTGAATAATTTAATAGAAATTGCTAGTAGTATTATCCCAAATATTTTACGTACAACATTTAAGCCATTGCGACCTAATACTTTTTCTATAGAACTAGTTTTTTTTAATGTTACATAAACAAGTAATAAGTTAAGAACAATTCCTACTATTATATTTTCTGTACGGTATTCTGCTTTTATTGCAAGGAGTGTTGTTAGTGTTCCCGCTCCAGCGATTAAAGGAAAAGCGATTGGGACAATAGATGCTGTGTCAGGAGCGACATCTCTGTATAGTCGTATGCCTAATATCATTTCGATGGCAAATAGAAAAATAATAAATGCTCCAGCTATTGCAAATGAGGATACGTCAATTCCTATTAGTACAAGTATTTGTTCCCCAACAAAAAGGAATAACAACATTATTATTAATGAAACGATAGTTGCTTTTTCGGATTGTATGTGTCCTACTTTATCTCTTAAGTCTAATATTATTGGTATAGAACCAAATATATCTATTACTGAAAATAATACTAATGTTGCTCCAATAATTTCTACTAAACTAAAACTGATGTCCATTTTATTTGATTATTTTTTGATTTATAAATGTTTGTTTGACTAATTGGCTACTTTTTCTAGGCTCTTTGTTAATGAAGGCTCTTTGTTTATTTTGCAAAATTACATTGTTTCTTTGAATTTTGAGAATTTTTACAAAAAATTAATTTAAAATTAATTTCATTGTGTATACTGTTATTTAGTGTTTCATTAAAAGTAAATCAAATTGCTAAAAATGGAATGAGTTAAAAAAAATTTATGTACTTTTGTTTATAAAATTAAAAACATTGGAAGATAAATCGAAAAGCAACAATATTATAGAAACTCCATTAATGAAGCAATATTTTTCAATTAAGGGAAAGTACCCTGATGCGATATTACTTTTCAGAGTAGGAGATTTTTATGAAACGTTTAATGAGGATGCCGTTACAGCGTCAAAAATTTTAGGAATAGTTTTAGCAAAACGAGCAAATGGGAGTGCATCTTTTGTTGATTTAGCAGGATTTCCTTATCATTCCTTAGATTCATATTTACATAAGTTGGTAAAAGCGGGATATAGAGTTGCTATTTGTGAACAACTTGAGGATCCTAAACTAACAAAAAAGATAGTAAAAAGAGGAGTAACAGAGGTAGTTACTCCAGGTTTAGCGCTTAATGATAAAATACTAGATAATAAATCAAATAATTTTTTAGCAGGCATCCATATTGAGGATAACAAAGCTGGTGTTTCATTTTTGGATATTTCCACTGGAGAGATGTATGTTTCGGAGGGGACCTTGGAATATATAGATAAGTTGTTTCAAGGATTTATACCGAGTGAAATTATTATCCAAAAAAATAAGCAGAAAGTTTTTAATGAAACATTTGGAGATAAATATTATACGAATAATTTTGAAGACTGGGTTTTTAAATATGATTATGCTTTTGAAAAGTTAACTAATCACTTTGGGACGTTATCATTGAAAGGCTTTGGTGTTGAAAATTTGAATAATGGGATAATAGCTGCAGGAGCAATATTTCATTATTTAGCAGAAACGCAGTATGACAGAATCAAGCATATTTCAAAAATAGCTAGGATAGATGAGGATAATTATGTTTGGCTTGATAGGTTTACTATTCGTAATTTGGAAATATTACAATCTCCAAATGAAAATGCATTGACGTTAACAGAGGTCATAGACCAGTCTATAACTCCAATGGGAAGTAGATTGATGAAGCGTTGGATTGTGATGCCATTAAAATCAAAGTCTTTAATTGAAGAAAGATTAAATGTAGTTGAGTTTTTTATTGATAATAGCGAAGTAACGGAAACAATAATTGCAAAACTAAAATCTATTGGGGATATAGAACGTTTGTCTTCACGTATTTCCATAGGTAAAGGAAATCCTAGAGAATTAATTAGTTTAAAAAAATCATTAGTAGCAATTAATGAAATAAAATCTATACTTCAGTCCACAAAAAATGCATTACTTTTAAATTATGCATCTCAAATAAATAATTGTTATCCTGCTATTGAGAGAATAAGTAAAGAAATATCTGAAGATGCTCCATTGCAATTAAATAAAGGAGGCATAATTAATATAAATGTAAATGATGAACTTGACGAATTAAGAACTCTTCTTTATTCAGGAAAAGATTATCTAAGGCAGATGCAAGAAAGAGAATCTCAAAGAACTGGCATAAGTTCTTTAAAAATTGCTTTTAATAATGTTTTTGGATATTACATTGAAGTTCGTAATACACACAAAGATAAAGTTCCTTTAGAATGGATTAGAAAACAAACCCTTAAAGATTGTGAAAGATATATAACTGAAGAATTAAAGGTTTATGAAGAAAAGATTTTAGGGGCAGAAGAAAAAATATTGAGAATAGAGACAACAATATTTAATGAATTACAGAATTACATTGCAGGTTTTATTCCAAATATTCAAGTAAATTCAAGTATTATTGCAATGTTTGATTGCTTAATGTCATTTGCTGTAAATGCTAAGCGTAATAATTTCTGCAAACCATTAATAGAAGACCATTTTGCTATTAATATAAAAAATGGACGACACCCTGTAATTGAAAAACGCCTAAAGCTTGGAGAAGAATATGTTGCTAATGATGTATTTCTTGATGATACAACTCAACAAATCATGATGATTACTGGTCCTAATATGTCAGGTAAATCAGCTTTACTAAGGCAAACAGCTATAATTGTTTTACTTGCACAAATGGGGTCTTATGTGCCTGCTGATTATGCTGAAATAGGTATTGTTGATAAAATATTTAGCAGAGTAGGTGCATCTGACAATATTTCTATGGGTGAGTCTACATTTATGGTTGAGATGAATGAAACTGCAAGTATATTAAATAACATATCACATAGAAGTCTAATTCTTCTTGATGAAATTGGACGAGGAACAAGTACCTATGATGGTATATCTATTGCATGGGCAATTGCGGAATTTCTTCATGAACACAATCTATATAAACCCAAAACACTTTTTGCTACACATTATCACGAGTTGAATGAAATGAGTAAATCATTTAGTCGAATAAAGAATTATAATGTTTCTGTAAAGGAAATAAATAATAAAATAATTTTTCTAAGAAAATTACAAGCTGGAGGTAGTGAACATAGCTTTGGAATACATGTAGCAAAGATGGCAGGAATGCCAGGTGTGGTTATTGATAAATCTTATAAAATATTAGAGCAATTAGAAAAAAGTCATTCAGGAGAGAAAATAGACATTGAAAGTGGAGTAGCTTCTCCTAAAGGTTCTATGCAATTAAGTTTCTTTTCTTTGGACGACCCAATTTTGGTTCAAATAAAAGAAGAGTTACTAAAAACAGACATTGACACTCTAAGCCCTATTGAAGCTTTAATGAAGCTTAATGCTATTAAGAAAATGATAAAAACATAATTTAAGACCGTTGTAATAAGCATGATTTAACAATTTTGTTATTAAATTTCACTAATTTTTTAGATTTTGCTATTGATTCATCAAGATTTATTCAATTTATTGATGAATATTTGACAGAGTGTACTCTACCTTGTCGCCACTTCGTGGCTTAAGTGTGTGGGTTGTTGCATTGCCACCCGCTTCGCAGGTGGTTATGTGTGCCCTGCATGTTATTTAACTTGAGAGTGAAA
>Ga0154552_1036_pt1 | contig 29936 bp, 23 predicted proteins | sample RifGroF2_FD_105695 | JGI IMG/M metagenome (GOLD analysis project Ga0154552, IMG submission 105695) | Bacteroidetes bacterium GWF2_29_10
AAATTGTTTAACGCTACGCATTAGAAATTAACACCCAAAATTAATCATTTTTTCTTAATGCGGAATCTGGGTTTAATTTTATTCAGAATAAGCCATGGGGAAGCGCACTTTTGGACAATGGATAATAATTTAAAGCCAAAAGAGTTAATTAAATTCTAGCTTATCAAATTGTATATGGTATAAAATTTTTAAATTTATAGAGATGCCATATTTGTAGCATCTCTATAATTCATTATTAATCATCACTAAGTTTTAATACAGCAAGGAAGGCTTGTTGAGGAACTTCGACATTTCCCACTTGCCTCATTCTTTTTTTACCTTCTTTTTGTTTTTCTAGTAATTTTCTTTTTCTAGATATATCACCCCCGTAACATTTGGCAGTTACGTCCTTTCGCACAGCTTTAACAGTTTCGCGAGCAATAATTTTAGCTCCAATACTAGCTTGTATAGCAATATCAAATTGTTGACGTGGTATTAATTGCCTTAATTTCTCACATATTTTTTTTCCAAAATTGAAAGAGTTGTCTTTGTGAATAAGAGCCGAAAGAGCATCTACAGGTTCACTGTTTAGTAGTATATCTAATTTAACTAATTTTGATTCTTTATATTCAGAAGGTTGGTAATCAAAAGAAGCATATCCACGTGATATTGTTTTTAACCTGTCATAGAAATCAAAAACTATTTCGGCAAGAGGCATTTCAAATATTATCTCTACCCGATCAGTTGTTAGATATGTTTGATTAATCAACACCCCTCTTTTGTCCATACAAAGTTTTATGATGTTTCCAATGTATTCAGTTTTTGTTATTACTTGAGCTTTTATGTATGGTTCTTCAATGCGATCCAATCTGCTAAAATCAGGTAAGTCAGAAGGATTATTTATTGTTAATTTTTCGCCTTTAGTAGTATATGCGAAATAAGAAACGTTTGGAACAGTAGTAATCACATTCATTTTAAATTCCCGTTCAAGTCTCTCTTGTATAATTTCCATATGTAGCATTCCTAAGAATCCACATCTAAAACCATATCCTAAAGCAGCCGAAGTTTCAGGTTCAAAAATAATAGAAGCATCATTTAACTGTAATTTTTCCATAGCAGTGCGAAGTTCTTCAAATTCGTTTGTTTCCACAGGATATATCCCAGCAAAAACCATAGGTTTTACATCTTTAAATCCTTTCACCACTTCAGTGCAAGGATTTTTAACATGAGTAATAGTATCCCCTACTTTCACATCTTTTGCATCTTTTATTCCAGAAATAATATATCCAACATCTCCAGCAGAAATGAAATCGCGAGGTACTTTGTCTAGTTTTAATATGCCAACTTCATCTGCAAAATACTCTTTATCAATATTTATAAATCTAACATGTTCTCCTTTTTTGATTACCCCATTGATTACTCTAAAATAAGCAATAACTCCACGAAAAGAATTAAATACGGAGTCAAAAATCAAAGCTTGCAAAGGAGCATCAACATTTCCTTTAGGAGCAGGTATTTTTGTAACAATTGCTTCAAGAATATCTTTAACACCAAGTCCAGTTTTCCCGCTTGCAGAAATAATTTCATCTCTTTTGCATCCGAGTAAATCAACGATTTGGTCTTTTACTTCTTCGGGCATTGCTTGGTCCAAATCCATTTTATTTAAAATAGGAATTACCTCCAACCCATGATCAATAGCCATATATAAGTTAGATATTGTTTGAGCTTCAATACCTTGAGTTGCGTCCACAATAAGGAGAGCACCTTCACAAGAAGCAATAGAACGAGACACCTCATAAGAGAAATCGACGTGTCCAGGAGTATCAATAAGATTAAATATATAATCTTGATCATCCTGTCTATAATTCATTTGAATGGCATGACTTTTAATTGTTATACCTCTTTCTCTCTCCAAATCCATATTGTCAAGAACTTGAGCTTGACTATCTCTTTTTGAAACTGTGTTTGTATATTCAAGTAATCTATCTGCTAATGTACTTTTTCCGTGGTCAATGTGAGCTATAATACAAAAATTTCTAATATTCTTCATCTATTTATTTTTTCTTATTAATTTCGTTAAAAAACATGTTTATCATATCATAAGCAGCCAGAAAAGGAGTTTTTTCTTCTTTCAAAACACGCTCTTCTTCTATTTTCAGTTTTGATTTAATAAACTTATTATCATAAAAAAGTGATTTCAATTCACTGTTAATTGTTTCGTACATCCAATACTTTGACTGTTCTTTGCGTCTAATATTGAAATAATTATTGTTTTTTGTATGAGAAACATAATTTTCAATAGTTTCCCATACATTATCCAAACCTTTTTCTTCTATAGCAGAACATGTATCAACCTTTGTTATCCAATCAGAAGGTGATGGCGGAAAATAATGTATAGCATTACTTAATTGAGCCTGAGCTCTTGTTGCTTGCTTTATATTATCTGCATCAGCTTTATTTATTATAATTCCATCGGCCATTTCCATTATACCTCTTTTTATTCCTTGCAATTCATCTCCAGCACCACCTAACATAAGTAATAAAAAGAAATCAACCATTGAATGTACTGCAATTTCGGACTGCCCAACCCCAACAGTTTCTATAAATATAATATCATATCCAGCTGCTTCACACAGCACTATAGTTTCTCTTGTTTTCATAGCCACACCTCCAAGCGAACCTGCAGAAGGAGATGGGCGAATAAAAGCCATTTGCATAGCAGAAAGTTCTTCCATTCTTGTTTTATCCCCCAATATGCTCCCTTTAGAAATTGTACTACTTGGGTCAATAGCCAATACCGCAATCTTTTTACCTTGTTTAATCAGATATTTTCCTAAAGCTTCTATAAAAGTACTTTTACCAACTCCAGGCACACCAGTAATTCCAATTCGAATAGAATTTCCAGAGTGTTTAAGACATGAATTAATTATTCTTTGAGCTAAATCATGATGCTTAGGTAAAGTACTTTCAACTAAAGTTATAGCTTTCCCTAGAATTGTACGATTGCCAGACAATATGCCTTTAATAAATTCATCTTCTGGCAACTCTTTATTTCTGTTTAATTTTTTATAACTATCAATAGCTTTATTATTAATCATTTCAGGCTTTTCAATACCATCATTCACAAACAAAGATTCTTTCTTATTCTTATCCATATTTAAGATATAGCTTCTTTTAACACTTTTTCTTTATAACTCTGAACAATTTTATTGGAGCAAATAAATTCATTTAATTCCTTATTATCCGCTAAAAAGAAATCGTTACTAGTGCCTTCCCACCATTTTTTACCTTTATTAATAAAAACAACATGGTCCCCTATTTCCATAACAGAATTCATGTCATGAGTATTAATTACGGTTGTAATGTTAAACTCAACAGTTATTTCTCTAATTAAATTATCAATTAAAGAAGCTGTATGAGGGTCTAAACCAGAGTTAGGTTCATCACAAAACAAATATTTTGGACTGTTTGAAATTGCTCTAGCTATTGCAACTCTTTTTAGCATACCTCCACTAAGTTCGGAAGGATATTTTTTATTAGCATTAACTAAATTAACACGTTTCAAACAGAAATTCACTCTATCTACTTTCTCCTCCTTAGTCATATTTGTAAACATTGACAAAGGAAACATTATATTTTCTTCAACATTCATTGAATCAAATAAAGCCCCTCCCTGAAATACCATTCCCAATGACATTCTTAATTCTTTCTTTTGCAGATAATCCATTTGACTTAAAGGTAATCCGTCATATATAATTTCTCCAGAATCTATTTTATTCAATCCAATCAAACTTTTAACCAAAACAGTTTTCCCAGATCCACTAGATCCTATAACTAAATTAGTCTTACCAACGTGAAATACAGAAGACACATTGTTTAATACTATTTTCCCATCAAATGACTTATATATGTTAAGAACTTCAATCATCCTAAAATTACTTGTGTTAATAATAAATTAAAAAATATAATAATAATACAAGAATAAACAACCGCTTTTGTACTAGCTTTACCAACATCAATAGATCCACCCTTAACATAATATCCTTGATAAGAAGAAACGGTTATTATAATAAAAGCAAACACCAATGTTTTAATTAATGCATAAATTATGTTAAAAGGAATAAAAGAATATTGAATTCCAATGATATAGTTTTCAATAGTATATATTCCAGTAAAGAAAGCTACTAAATACCCCCCCCATACTCCCATAATCATACTAAGAAGAACCAAAAAAGGAAATATAAACAAGCTCGCAATCAATTTTGGATAAACTAAATATCCTGCAGTGTTTATACCCATAATTTCCAACGCATCTATTTGTTCGGTAACACGCATAGTTCCTATCTCAGAAGCAATTCGTGAACCTATTTTCCCTGCAAGAATAAGGCTTAACATGGTAGGAGCAAATTCAAGAATCATAGATTCTCTAGTAGCAAATCCTATTAAATAATTGGGAGTTAAAGGGCTTGTAATATTTGCATAAGTTTGAATAGCAATTACTGCTCCAACAAATATTGAAATGAAAGCAGTAATACCAATAGAATCTATTCCTAAGACGTCCGTTTCCCTGAAAAACTGTTGCCAAAACACTTTCCATTTATCAGGTTTCCGCACTACATTTCTCATGAATATTGCATAATGACCAAGAGTATGTATTAAAGCAAAAACAATTGACATCTATAAAATTTATTTAGCTATTTTATTATTAATTAAATATTGCATAATCTGTATTGCATTTGTTGCAGCCCCTTTTCTTAAATTATCAGCAACAATCCAAATGTTTAAAGAGTTTTTTTGAGAGAAATCTCTTCTTATACGCCCCACAAATACATCATCTTTACCCATTGCAAATAAAGGCATTGGATATTCATTTTTAGAAGTATCATCCTGCACAATTATTCCATTTTGATTTCCTAAAATGCGATATATATCTTTCAATTCAAACTCATTTTCAAACTCAATATTAACAGCCTCAGAGTGCCCTCCAAATACAGGAATTCTGACAACAGTAGAAGTAATATTAATTGTATCATCTCCAAGAATTTTTCTTGTTTCATTCACTAATTTTATTTCCTCTGTAGTATATCCATTTTCTAAAAAATCCCCACCATGAGGAAAGCAATTCAAATCTATTTGATATGGATATACTTTATTATTGAAATTGCCTTTTCTTTCTTCATTCAATTGTTCAACAGCTTTTACACCTGTTCCTGTTACAGACTGATATGTAGAAACAACGATTCTTTTTATTTTATATTGTTTGTGCAAAGGACCTAACACTGCCACCATCTGTATTGTTGAACAATTAGGATTTGCTATTATCTTATCATCTGAAGAAAGGATGCTCCCATTAATTTCAGGTACAATAAGTTTCTTGTTAACATCCATCCTCCATGCAGAAGAATTGTCAATAACAAAAGTCCCTTGTTCAGCAAACCTTTCTGCATATTCTTTAGATGTTTTTGCCCCAGCTGAAAATAATGCAAAATTAGGTTTTAAATCTATTACATCTTCAACTGATTTCACATTATAAGTAACACCTTTAAATTCTAATTCTTTGCCTATAGAACTGTGAGATGCAGCAAAATACAAGTCATCAAACTCTATATTTTGCTCCTCTAATACTTTTCGCATAACACTACCTACCAAGCCTGTTGCTCCAATAATTGCCAGTTTCATTTATATTTTATTAAAAATTTAATCAAATTAAATAACTTAGCAAAGTTACTAATTTCATTAAAAATATAGGCAAATATTTTTTTATATTTAACTAACAAAAGGGTTAAACCCATAATAAATAGGGTCGTAAACAATAAATCAGCTGAAATTGCAATACCTAATTGTCTTTAACTTCTAAGCACTCCCATAAACCACAAACTATAGAGAAACCTTATCCTGAAAGACTTCCAATATAGAGATACTTCCCCTATATGTTAATATCAACTATACATAAAACCTTATTTTAAACCCACTTTAATTTACTATAACTAAGAGAGTGTTCAGAATTGTGATTGCATTCTATAATATTTTTATTGGTCAACACAGTCTTTTTATAACTTAACATTTCTCCATTTCCCATATTTCATGTAAATAAAAGAAAATATTAAAAGAGATAAGAAATAAATACATTCGCTAGTCCAAGCCCAAACTACACCTAAGTTTAAATACAATGCGATGTAATAAGAATATGCCAAATAAATTAAAATACAAGAAGATTCTATTATTAGACTCATTTTGGTGTTTCCTGTACCCGATACCCCATTAAATAATATAATTGATACAGATAAAAGGATTAAACCAAAAAATAACACATACATTACAGGGATAGTCCCTTTTACTAATTCAATATTTTCTGTATAAATATTTAATATTGGCTCTAAAAAAATCCAAATAGGTAATATTGTAAAAATTGTAATAATAAAACACAAAAATGTTATTTTTTTTATCAAAGGAATAACTTTATCATAAGACTTTTCTCCAATGAAATTGCTAACGAGCGTATTGGTCGATATTGCCATACCCCACATAGGTATCATCATTAGTACATAAAGGCTTCTTATTATATTTGAAATAGCTAATGCCCTTCCTGATATTTTCTCTACAATTAAAAAAAAAACAAACCAACCTCCTAACGAGATAAAATGTTGAATCATTAAAGGATATGACAATTTAAAGATTGATGCTGATAATTTAAAATCAATTTTCTTTATTTTTATTAAATGAAAAAAACTAACTATTCTTTTATTCCCAAATGTAACTACAATGAAAAATATCGTAGTACAAATCTCGGAAATATTAGAAGCCAAAGCTGCTCCTGCAATGCCCATTTCTGAAAATCCAAAATTACCGAAAATGAGCACATAATCAAGAAAGACATTAACTAATGCTGTTATTAAAGTCGAAAGAGTTAGTATTTTTGTTTTTGTTATGCCTATATAAAAAGAATTGAATAGATAATTTGAAAAAGAAAAAAACAATGCCCAAGATCTAATTTCTATATAAGCTATACTTGACTCAAATATTTCTTTAGAACTAATAAAATAATTCAAAAACAAGCTACTATAAAAATAAAATACTAGATATAGTAAAAAAGCAAGAAATAAAATTAATAAAAATCCATGATCAATTATCTTTCCTATACTAGAAAAGTTCCTCTCCCCATTCCGTCTGCCAGTCATTATCTGTATGCCTATGCTGAAGCCTAATCCTATCATTGTAAAAACAACATACATCAAACCTCCAATAGCAGAAGCCCCAAGTGCAACTTCCCCTACTCTACCTAAAAACATAGTATCTGTTACACTTATTACATTTTGAATAAGCATTCCAATTATTATAGGAAATGATATTCCTATAATCTTCCTATATGAGACTTCTAAATTCAAGTGTAAATACTAATTAATTTCGAGCACCAATCCTTTTAAGTATTCTCCTTCTGGATGAAATAGATTTACAGGATGGTCTGCAGGTTGTGTTAAATGGTGCAATACCCTAACGTTTCGTTTTGACAAAATAGCAGAAGACATTATAGTATTGTAAAATAATTGGCTATTAACAACTTGAGAACAAGAAAAAGTAAATAAGAGACCACCTTTTTTTATCTTATTCATAGCAAGTGTATTCAATCTTTTATATCCTTGCACAGCATTATGACGAGCATTAACATGCTTAGCATAAGCAGGAGGATCTAAAATTATAATATCAAATTCTTCATTAGAGTTAGTTAAATATTCAATCGTGTCCTCACAAACAGATTTATGCAAATCATTATTAATTGAGTTCAGATTTATATTGTTATTACATAGTTCTATAGCTTTTGCTGAACTATCTACAGAAACTACACTCTTTGCACCTGCGTTAAGAGCATAAACACTAAAACCTCCAGAATAGCAAAATGTATTTAAAACAGTTTTCCCTTGCGAATATCTGCTTAATAAATTACGATTTTCTCTTTGATCAATAAAAAAACCTGTTTTCTGACCTTTTTCTCTGTCAATATAAAACTTGTTATTATTTTCAATAACTTCAATATTATTAACTGACGCTCCATACAAATAACAGTTTGTTTGTTCTGGGTATTTATCTACAATATTATCAGCACTTTTATCATAAACGGATTTTAGCTTCTCTTTTAGCACTTTTTGCAACGAATTTAAAATATTATCCCTGCTTAAAAACATTCCTATGGAATGACATTGAATAACTAAATGTCCATCAAAATAATCTATTATAAGACCTGGGAGACTGTCGCCTTCTGCATTTACTAGTCTAAAAACATTAGTATTTTCTAACTTAAGGCTCAATCTTAATGCATATGCTTCACTTATTCTATCAATCCAGAACTTATCATCTATTTTTTGATCATTAAAACTTAATATTCTAACCATTATAGAACCATCTTGATAGTGTCCAATACCAAGAAATTCATTATTATTTGAGTATACTTCTACAATATCTCCTTCAAATACTACTCCTTCAATCTTTTTTATAGCTCCAGAAAATACCCAAGGGTGAAAACGTCTAACTGCTTCATCTTTACCTGATTTAAGAATAACTTTTATTTGTTTGTTTGTCATTTTGTGTTTGTTTTATATTTGCAAATATAAAACAAATAAACTTTGAAAATAAAATTTCATAGAGACATTATGCTTTTGAAAAATATTTGTTTTATATATTTATTGTTTCTGAAAATTCAATTAAAGATGAATCAACAATAATATCTTTGTCTCGTATAGGTGTCTTTAAGTAAATACCATTTAGAGTTTTACAACGACTTAAAGCAACATACATCTGACCACTAGCAAATGCCCCTCCACCAATATCTATAACAACCTTATCAAAAGTTAGACCTTGACTTTTATGTATTGTAATTGCCCATGCTAACTTAAGAGGAAATTGAGTAAATTTACCTACAACTTTTTCTTCAATAGTCATCTTTTCTTTATCAAAAGAGTACTTAATATTTTCCCATACAACTTTTTCAACATCATAGATATTTCCCGATTGTAATTCTACTTTTATATTTTCGCTATTTAGTTCACATATTTTCCCAATAGTTCCGTTAACCCATCTATGCTCTACATCATTTCTTATAAACATAACTTGTGCTCCAACTTTTAGACATAAGTTTACATCAGTTGGAGATTTTGATAAATCGTATTCACTTTCTATTTTACCTTCAAAGAGAAATGTTTTATCTGGAAGTAAGTTTAATTTTTGATTGTTTATTCTTGATGCAATGTCATTTCGTGATGTTAAATTTATAACATATTCATTATCACCAATATTATCACTAGAAAACACCCTCTGGTTTATTATTTCTAAATCCAAAAAGGAATGATTATTTTTTCTTATTTTATCAAGTATTTCAATAAATTCATTATCACTTTGTCTGTAAACTTTGTTAAAATTAATTACATCAAACTTTTTGTCTTTATAAGACATCGCATTAAAAAAGAAAGGATTGTTTGTATTTGTTTCAAATAAACTATGCTCTATTCGGTCTTTATTTTGAATAGGTTCTAATTGAAATATATCTCCAATTAAAATTATTTGTTTTCCTCCAAATAACACATTGTTATTGCAGTTTCTTCTAAGAGAAACATCTATTGCATCAAGAATATCTGCTCTAACCATAGATACCTCATCAATAACTACAGTATCTAGCTTTTCCATTATATTTCTTTTTTCTGAATTGTTTTTGAATTTTATAATTCGTTTATCTTCATATAAAATAGAACCCAAAGGAAATCGAAAAAAAGAGTGAATGGTTACACCCTCACAATTTACCGCAGCAATACCTGTCGGTGCTAAAAAAACTATTTTCTTTTTAGAGTTTGCTTTTAAATACTTTAAAAATGAAGTCTTCCCAGTTCCCGCTTTCCCTGTAATAAAAAATGATTGATTAGAATTATTTATTTTATTAAAGGCTTCCTCAAATTCATCAGTAAGTTCAAAATTGTCAGTTAACATGTATCCTATTTTTTTGTAAAAATAAATATTTTTTAATAAGAAAGAGGTAATTATAATGAATTATTAAAAATTTCTAAATGTGAATACAATAAATTAACCCAAATTGTCCATTAGATTTTTTTTAATATCAATTTACATGTTCTAAATTATTCGTAAATTCTAATTTTTATAATCAATATCAAAAGAAAGTTGTTCTTTTTTGCAAATAATGCTTTTTAGATAAAATATATAATAACTTGGGTTTAACCAAAATCATTTTTTGATATAGAGCACATATAAAGCACATATAAAGTACATATAAAGCACATATACAGCACATATACAGTACATTAAACTCACCTTTAACTCTGGACAACCAACCCTAAAATCACATTTAATACTAATAATCAAATGATTAACCATCGAAAATAAATTATATTCAATTTTGATTATTCTAAAAAGCATACACTTTTTGCTCTAATTATCAGCATATTAACTAAAATAATAAATAAAATTGATTATGCTTTCCACAAAAACAAAGCAAAATAAATAATTAACAACTACTTACAACTATAATTTACAGCTATTTACAAAACTAAGATAATAATGGTGTCTATTAGAAAATTTCAAAAACGTTTAGGATGTTTCCATAATAGACAATCAGAGATAATAATTTTCAAGAAAATTTACATTGTCATTTTATTAAATGTAGAGAGCTTGACTATTGTCATTAAATATCTAATTAAATTTGTTGCATAAAATGTTGTCTATCCTTAATGTAATAAAAATGATGTACCTTTGCATAAATTTTATATACTTATAGTGAGATAATAAACAATATAAGTGTTTTTTTTCGTTATTTTGTGACTGTTTTTATTTGCACCGAATTATATATTTATGATTAAATCAGACAATAAGCTACTTATAAAAAATACTCTACATCTATATTTTTTATTACTAAAGCTATTTCCGTTTGTTTTAATAATATTGGTTTCCTTTAGTGGATGCAAAACAATAAAAAATGGAGAAAATAAATTATTGGTGCGACAAACAGTTAAGACTGACAATAAACATCTAAATACTGATGAAATAAAATATATAATTAAACAAAAACCTAACAGAAAAATATTTGGTTTTTTCAGGTTTCATTATAGCATGTACAAGTTAGCAGGGAACAGTAATTCAAAATTTAGTAGCTGGTTACGTAATACTATAGGCGAACCCCCTATTTTTTATGACTCCACCTTAAAGAATATGTCTTTAACCCAAATTGGTCATTATATAAATGGTAAAGGATATTATAATTATGAGATTACTCATAAAATAAAGGAAAACAAACAAAAGAAAATTGTTTCAAAGTACGAAATCAAAAGTGGCACTCCATATATAATAAAAAATATCAATTATAATTCAAACGATAAAGAATTGCTAGAAATATTATTAAAAGATACTGTAAACATTTTAGTAAAAAGAGGAAATGTTTTCGATTTATCAATTTTGCAAACAGAAAGGGAAAGATTAACTAATAAATTTAAAAGTTTAGGTTATTATTCTTTTTTTGAGGAGTATATAAAGTTTAGAGCTGATACTAATTTTAATAATTACTCGGCAGATATATACCTAGACATATATATACCATCCAAAGTATTAGTGTCAGATTCAACAAAAATTACTAATCCAACTTTTATAAACAAATACCTAATAACTAACATTCAAATAAATACAGACTATAATATATTTAAACTAGACTCTACAAGCTATGATACAATTGTGTTTAATAATATAAAATATATTTTTCAGGATAAGTATAAATACAAGCCTAAGTCAATGAGCCAGTTTATTATGATAAAAGAGAATGAAAATTATAATATAAAAGATGTTGAAGAAACTTACAAGAGGTTATCAGGGCTTAATAATTTTAAAAATATTAGTATTATTTTTAATGAAGAATCTGATAAAGAGCTTGAATGTAAAATTTTATTAACAAGATTAAAAAGACAATCTTTTGCAATAGAAACAGAAGGTACAAATACCTCTAACGCTTTAGGTTTAGCAGGTAATATTGTTTATCAAAATATTAATCTTTTTAAAGGTGCTGAAATATTAAGGATAAAACAAAAAATAGCTATTGAGGCACAGAAATTAATATCAGAAAGTAATAGTGATCAAAATGAAATCATAAAAAGTTTCCCTTTTAATACTTTTGAAGCTGGATCCGAAGTAAGTATTAGCTTCCCTAAATTTCTATTGCCAATTAATCAGCAAAAATTTTCAAAATCATCAGATCCAAAAACAAATTTTTCAATAGGAATAAACTATCAGGAGAGGATGGATTTTGCTAGATATATTATTAATTCTACGTTTGGCTATGAATGGAAAGAAACTCGCAGAAAAAAACATTTATTTAATCCATTAGAAATAAGCTCTATAAAGATAAATAGAATTAGTAAAGAATTTTATGATAAAATATTAAATACTTATGATAAGCAAATAGCGAATGGCTATAATGATCACCTTATAATTGGAAATAAGTATTCGTTTATATATAATGAGCAAATTAGGGATAGACTCACTAATTTTAGATATTTTAGATTTAATTTTGAATCTGCAGGAAATGTTTTATGGCTTATAAACAATAACACAAATGCAACTAAAACAGATAAAGGCAATTACACTTTATTTAACATTCCTTATGCTCAATACATAAAAGCTGATGTTGATTTTAGATATTATAGTTATTTAAATAAAGAAAACCTTGTAGTATTTAGATTAAGTGGTGGCTATGGAATTCCTTATGGAAATGTAAATACTTTGCCATTTGAGAAAAGTTTCTTTAGTGGTGGTTCAAATGGAATAAGAGCATGGCCAATAAGATCATTGGGGCCTGGAAGTTATAACGATCCAAGTAACACAAAGTATGACAAAATTGGAGAAATAAACATAGAAAGTAATATAGAGTATAGATTCCCTATATATAAATATATTAAAGGAGCTGTATTTTCTGATATAGGAAATACTTGGCTAAGAGAAAAAGATGTTAATAAAAAAAATGCCGAATTTAACATAAAGACATTTCTTCATGAGATGGCAATTGGAGTTGGTTATGGTATTCGATTAGACTTTAAATATTTTGTAATACGCATTGATAATGCGTATGCTGTAAAAGATCCGTCATATCCAATTGGAGAAAGAGTAAGAATATCTAAGTTAAAATTAAATGATTTTATATTTAATTTAGGCATTGGATATCCATTTTAATAACAATTTGCAAAAAATAATATTTTGCAAGAGTATAGATTTGTTAATAAAAAGATTTGACTTTTTAAATTACATGATGTATTTTTGGCATATAATAAAATAAAAATATATGCCCATGAAATTTTTCAGATTTATTGTGTTTTTGATTTTAACGTTCCTTGTCAGTATTCAATGTGGTAATTTAAATGCCTTATATTCAAAAGAATTCAAAAACAATACTACTCCATTATATAATAAGTGTGAAGAAAATAAATCTTTACCTCGTGATGATGAGTATAATAACAAAATTACACATATACAAAACTCCCTAGACAATATCGTAAAGAAATATCGATTAAATGGAAACATTCTTATATCTGTGCATAATAATGTAGTTTATGAAAAAACACAAGGATTTGCTAATTTCAAAACAAAAGACTCCCTAAATATTAATACTTCTTTTCAATTGGCTTCAACAAGTAAAACATTTACTGCAATGTCTGTTATGATTTTGAAAGAAAAAGGTCTTCTAAAATATGACGACTTAGTTGTGAAATACATTAAAGATTTTCCTTATAATACAATAACAATAAGACATTTATTAACCCATACATCAGGATTGTCTAATTATATTTGGAATGTTGAAAAATACTTACCAAGCAAAAAGTCTGTAACAAATGATGTCGTTTTAGATTTATACAAAAAGAAAAGGTTTAATTTGATATTCAAACCAGGAAGCAGATTTGATTATTGTAATACAAACTATTGTTTCTTAGCTTTATTAGTAGAAAAAGTTTCTGGAACTGCTTTTAGTAATTTTCTTGAGAAAAACATATTTGTTCCTTTAAACATGAAAAATACTTTTACTTACGATAAGATTAAACCTAACGACAATAGAGATAGAGCTTTAGGCTATACTAAATATAGACGCGGAGGTTATGTTCCTTACGGTGAAGATGTTGTTGATAGAGTATTAGGAGATAAAGGGATTTTTTCTACAGTAGAAGATTTGTACAAGTGGGATCAGGCTCTTTATAGTAACCGGCTAGTTTCGTTTTATACACTAAACGAAGCCTTTGAAAAAGGAACTCTATCAAACAATAATCATTTTAATTATGGCTATGGTTTCCGTTTAAGAGAGGTTAATGATAAAAAAATTGTTTATCATAACGGATGGTGGAAAGGATTTAAATCTGGATTTACAAGATTAATTGAAGATCAATGCACTATTATTATATTAAATAACACAAACGCAAAATTAGGAGTAATGATTGTTGAAATAGAAAAATTACTTCAAAACTCTTTTTAAATATTTACCTATTTAAAAACCAGTAAATTTTCATAAACTTCCTTTATTGGTAATCCCATGACGTTATAATAAGAGCCTTCGATTTTTTCTATTCCTATATACCCTATCCATTCTTGAACACCATAAGATCCAGCCTTATCATAAGGCTTAAATTCTTTTATATAAAAATCAATTTCCTCTATTGTTAATTTTTTAAAGTGTACAACACTTTTTACGGAGAATGATAATAATTTATTTATACTTTTAAAAGTAACCCCTGTAACAACTTCATGTATATTATTGGATAAAAGAGATAACATCCTCTTTGCATCGTCATTATTAGTAGGCTTGTTTAAAACTATATTATTAATTATAACGATAGTGTCTGCACATATTAATAAATCATTTTCTTTAAGATTATTAAAGTACTCGGCTTTTTTATTTGATAAAAAAACGGGAATGTCATTTATGTTAATATCATCAGGGTATGTTTCGTCAATATCGGGAGCTATTATTTTAAATTCAAGATTAAGACCTTCGAGAAGTTGTTTGCGTCTTGGGGAGGCAGAGCCTAATATATAATTGTATTCTGGTAAAGGATTTTTATTATTCATATTCCTAAAATAACCATTGACAAAATACCAGATAGCATTATCAGTTTTAACAATGCACTTATAAACCGGAAATCGTTTTTATCTTTTGCTTTGAAAATTAATAATAAGCTGTACAACAAAGGAAATATTATAAAAGAGTAAACAAATATATTCAAAAATAGAACAAAATTCATTTTAAAAGACAAATACATAATTCCAAATATTAGTGTTAGAATTATAAAAAAGGTAACAGCTTTTGCGTTTTTAACACCTAATTTAATAGGTAATGTATTGCAATTGTATTTCATATCTCCTTTAATGTCCTCAATATCTTTTATAATCTCTCTTGAAAAATTAATAATAAAAGCAAATGCTGCAACAACTAATGTTATCTGCAAAAACATTATATTTGTTTGAATATTAGAATTTAAAATAGCATAAAATTCATAAACAGCTACAGCCAAAATGGCAAATGCAATATTTGCTGAAACAATTAAATTACCTAATAAGAATACTTTTTTGTATTTTATAGAATAGAGCCATAAGGAAGCAATAAAAAACAACATGAAAGCAAAAATTGTTAAAGACCTTACCTGATAAGCTAAAAACATTGTTGTTATTACTGCTATTATATTAAAAACAGCATGAATTATTATTGCATTTCTTCTTGGAATATATTTGTTAATTAAAACCTTATCAGGTTTGTTTATTCTATCTATTTGTATATCAAAATAATCATTGATAGCATAACCCGCAGCTCCAATGAGTACTGTTGTTAGCACTATCAATGAAAAATCAAAATAACTAACAAGCATACTACAATGCTCACAAAGTTTATTTATAATAAAAAATTTAACTATAATTTGAGTTAAAATTACTATCAGCAGATTTTGATACCTTACTAGTTTAAGGTAATGCATTATATTACCACTTGAATGCTTCATCATCAAACCATATTTTTTGTGACATTAATACTTGTTCTATTATATCTCTAACGCATCCATAACCACCATTTAATGGAGATACGTATTCACTTATTGCTTTTATTTCTTTTACTGCGTCTCTCGGACAAGAAGGCAGGAAAACATCCTTCATTATTTTGTAATCAGGAATATCGTCTCCCATATACAATACTTCTTCTTGATTTAAACTCCCTTTATCAAGTAATTCTAAAAATAACTCATGCTTATTTTCAACTCCCAAAAAGACTTCCTTAACGCCAAGATATTCAAACCTCTTTATAATAGCTTCAGAATAACCACCAGAAATAATAATAATTCTAAAACCCTTCTTTATTGCTAATTGAAGAGCATACCCATCTTTAACATTCATAGTTCTATATTGCTCTCCATTTTCACTAACAATAACAGTCCCGTCTGTTAATACTCCATCTATATCAAAAATGAAAGTCTTTATTTTAGATAGCTTATCTTTGTAATTATTATAAGGTTTAGTCATCTTGTTTGATTATTTGTTCGGATATAAAATTATATAAATTTTTGTACTTAGGAAAATTATTTAATTTTTCAAGATGTTGGCTAATTATTTTTATATCCTTTCTCTTTGCTGGACCTGTTTGCAATAGCTTAGGGTTATTATTTTTTAATCTCCCTGTTGTTTCTTTAATAAGAGGAAGTAATAATTCAAAATCTCCACCTGTATTTTGCATTAAATCATTCCCTACTGTATATAAATAATTGGTAAAGTTTGAAACAAATATTGCAGAAATATGTATCATTTCTCTTTGCTCTGAATTGCAATAAACAACATGAGGACTTAATGATTTTGACAAATGCTTGATTCTTTCTAAAGTGCTAATATTGTTTGCTTCTATCAATATGGGAACATCTTTAAATTTAATATTTTGATGGCGAGATATACTTTGCAAAGGATACAGTACTCCATAATTCGTGCTGTATTTATTTAAGACATTAATGTCCAGACTTCCAGCTGTGTGTATTAATATTGAATTATGAAACTTAACTTTTCCTAAAACTTCATCTATTGCATCATCACTCAGAGAAATAATATTTAAATCGTTTTCATCAAAAACAAAGTCTTTTATTTTCCTCACATACTTTGCTTTTGTAGTATTACAAATATCCAAAGCGTGTGATTCTGTCCTGTTAAAAACTTGCTTTATAATATAGCCTTTTTCATAAAGGGTTAATGCTAAATGATAAGCCACATTGCCACTCCCTATAAAACTAATATTTTTTCTCATAATATAATTCAATATTTTACAAAGTTCTACTTCAATTATTCGAAAGATTCAGCATATTTATTCTGTTCCCATATTATAACTGATCAATTTGTATTCATAAATGGAACCACTAATAATGTCACCATTTACAGCCTTTTTTACAACATTGTATGTTTTGTAAATCATGCCTATTTTGGGTGCATAAACTTCACTAATAATATTCCTGTGTATTAAACTTGTATCTTCTGCTTGATTAACTGTTACTGTATTGCTATATAATTCAGAATCAATATTGAAATCAACAAATAAATCTTTATAAGTATAGGTTTGAGAATTTAGATTATTATAAGCATTCCCATTCCATGATTGTGTCTCTTTTATTGGAAATGCAAGCTTAACAAACCGTTCATCCTCTTCAAACCTTTGTGCAGAAGTATTGGTGATGACTCCTGACCAAACATCTTTTATTGACCAATTATCTGTATCCTTATCTCTTTTGTATCTTTCTATTCTAATGTTTTGTCTGCCTTCATTATCCTGAAAGTAAGATTCTATAACCTCTTTAATATAAAAATGAAATTTCTTTTCTTTTTGTATAATGTCAAAATCATCATAATAAGTAGAATCAACTTCATATATCAATTCATGCCCAATATTATATGGAAAATAGTCATACCCCATATATTCAGTTTTGTCAATATCCTTTACTTCTTTCTTACAAGAAAAAAACATTAAAACTATAAAAAAAATCAAGAGCTTACTAGTTCTCATAATTAATTTTGTTGATTTGTAATAATACCGCCTCCAAGCAAATCATTACCCTCATAAAAAACCGCGGACTGCCCGCTTGTAAGGGCGGAAACTGGAGTACTAAAATTAATTTTTATTCTATTATTATCAAGTTCAGTCAATTCTGCTAAGCAACCTTTATCCTTGTATCTTATTTTTACAACAGATTTTATATCATTACTCACTTTTTCATATTTCTGCAAGTTTACATTTTCCACAATTACCCAGTCTTGCAATAAATCCTCTTTATCCCCAATCGTTATCTCATTTTTTACAGAATCAATATTGGAAATATAAACAGGCTTGCCTAATGCTATTTCTAATCCCTTCCTTTGTCCTATTGTGTAAAATGGGAAACCTTTATGTTGTCCTAACACTTTTCCCGTTTTGTCAACTATATTCCCGTTAGCATACCTTTCTTTTAAATCAGGAACGTTCTCCATTAAAAAATTATGATAGTTATCATCAGGAATAAAGCAAACATCATAGCTTTCCCTTTTTTTTGATATCTTTTCAAATCCTGCTTCTGCTATAATAGTTTTTATATCATCCTTTTTATAATCTGCTAAAGGAAACATAGTGCGTTTTAGATGTTCCTGCGTCAAACTCCACAAGACATAAGATTGTTCTTTGTTTTCATCCAATCCTTTTGACACAAAATAGCGATCATTTAATAAAGATATTTTCGAATAATGTCCCGTAGCTATATATTCACAATCAAGATCATTTGCTTTCTGAATTAAACCTTCCCACTTTATTTTCTTATTACATACTACACAAGGATTAGGAGTTCTTCCATCTAAATATGAAAAAATAAAATTATCTATAACTTCTTTTTTAAATAAATCTGTTAAATCAATTACATAATGTGAAATACCTATTCTAGTAGCAAGTAAGCGGGCATCATTTATCGCCTCTATATCGCAACAACTTGATTCACTCTTCTTATTTACACTTTGATAATCCCATGTTTTTATCGTAAAACCTATAACTTCATAGCCCGAATCTTTTAGGATTAGAGCTACTGCTGAACTGTCAACACCTCCACTCATTGCCAATAATACCTTACCTTTTTTACTCACTGATCCCCCTTATTTAAATTTTCAAATCCTTCGTAAATAACACTTTCATCTATTTTATTGTTAATATTTTCTTTTGGAAAAGGTTCTCCGTCAACTTTAACTATATTACTTCTCCTATATGTTACTTTTCGTATAATTTCCTCATTTTCCTTATAGAATACCCAAACAGAATCTTTAAAAGAGCTATTATATTGACCAGTATAACTAACAGATCCATTTGAATGATAACCTTTTACCTTACCTTGAAGTTTACCATTAATATAATTGCCTTCCCATTTTAAATTTCCATTTGAATAATAATCTTTCCATAAGCCATTTAGAGTATCATTTTCCCAATTTACCTCTTGATATACAATTCCATTAGCAAAGTAAACTAATGAAGTCCCATTTTTCTGGTTATTTCTATATTTCTCAACAGACATTAAAATGCTTTGACTATTTTCGTCAATCTTATAATAATTCCAAACACTATCCTTTTTCATATTTCTATAAAAACCAGATGCAATTAATTTTCCCGTATTGTTATATATCTTCCCTATTGCAAATAAACTAGTATCATTATCAATGTATTTTATTTCTGATTTTAAAGCCCCATTATCATAATAATACTTAAAAACACCCTTAGGAACATCATTATTAAATTGCCCTGTATATTTTACTTTACCATTAGAATATACTTTTTGCCAAGTTCCTTCTTTTTTACCATACTGATTATACTTATTGAAAGATTTCGATTTTAATGATGACTGAGCATACAAAGAAGTGATTACAAATACATTTAAAATCAAATATAATAAACAATACTTAATCATGGGCAATTTTATTTTTAAGTAACAAATTTAGTATTTTTTTAATTTAAATTATGTTTTAGATGAAAAAAAATCAATATAATCCTAAATAGATTACATAAAAACCATTTACAAAACACCATTTTGTAAAGGATGCACTAATTTTTTATATTTCTTAAAATCACTTTGTCTAGTCCTAATATAAATTTTTCCTTTCAGAAGATTGTCCGCAAAAAGAAATTGTCGTCAAACCAAGCTTTTGTATATAATTAATTTTGTTTGTATTATTTATTTTTCTTTAAGAATATTTAATAAATTAAACCTATTATAAAAAACAATACTTAGATAATCCTATAATAAGTTTACTTGTTTTTTCATAATTCTAATTTTATGTGTAAACCTATTTTAGGACGAGACAATAGAAGAAATTGGTTTGAAAAAATCTGGAACAAAACTTGAAATTTTAAATTCAAATCCTCCTAATGGACAATCTAGGATAAAAAATGTTACATTTTTATTATCTTTGTACTGGTAATGAAACTTAGTAATAAGTTTGCGATTTTTTATCAAAATAAAACGAAGTTTGACATTGCCAATTTTTAGAACTCACATTAAATAAACAAAATGAATATAGCAATTGCAGGCGCTACTGGATTTACAGGAAAAAGACTAAGCATTTTTTTTCAACAACAAGGTGTAAACATTACAAGCATTAGTAGAAAAGAATTACAAAATGATGAAGCTTTATTTAAAATTATTCAACATGCAGATGTCGTAATTAACTTAGCTGGAGCAACTATTAATAAAGCATGGACAAAACAATACAAAAAAGAAATTTTAGAAAGTCGAATAAACACAACAAAAGCAATAGTTAATGCAATAAATAAAATCAACGATACTTCCAAATTACTAATTAATGCTTCAGCTGTGGGCATATACTCTTCAGATAGATTGCACGATGAGAGTAGTTCTTCCTTTGCCGATAATTTCCTCTCCGAAGTATGCAAACAATGGGAAGCAGAAGCCCAACAAACTATATGTAAGCTAACAATAATAAGATTAGGAATAGTAATTGCAGAAAACGATGGATTTGTAAAAACAATAAAGCCAATATTCAAATTAGGTATTGGAGCTGTATTAGGCAATGGCAAACAACCGATGGCATGGATTCATATTGAAGATCTAATTACCGCTATTAATTATATAATTAATCATAATGTTCTTGGAATAGTTAATGTTGTCGCCCCACAAATAATTACAAACAAGCAATTTTCCAAAATATATGCTAAATCTATCAACAGATTATGCCTTTTCTCAATCCCTAAAATAATCCTCAAATTAATATTTGGCGAAAAATATATTATAATGATAGAAGGACAAAACGTAATCCCTAAAAAGCTCAATGACGCAAATTTTAAATGGAATTACGATAACATCAAAAAAGCATTAAATTATGATAACTAAATTTAAATAAAGAAGAATTAATTAACCGCAATATTTGAACAATCAAAAAGAAGTAACGACTAAAGTACTGTTTATTCTATATATTCTTACAGAACAGCAATAATTGATAATATCTTTCCAAAAATAAAAAGAATTTTGTTTACCAATATTCTATAAAAAATTTGTAGGTTTGTGACTAAAATATTTGATAAGCAAATATTTTTTTAATCTAAATTAATCTATATCATTCAAATTAAAACATTTATGAAAAAAATATTAATAATAGGAGCAGCTGGTCAAATAGGTTCTGAATTGACTGTCGCTGTAAGAAGTATTTATGGAAAAGATAACGTTGTTACTGCTGATATATGTCAAAACGTACCTGAGGTTCTTAACGACGGACCTTATGAACAACTAAATGTTACTGATGCTCCTCAAGTGTTTAATGTTGTAAAAAAACATAACATTGATACTATTATAAACCTAGCTGCATTGTTATCTGCAACAGGAGAGAAAAATCCATTGAAAGCTTGGGAGGTAAATATTAATGGATATATAAATGTTTTAGAAATTGCTAAAGAACTAAAATTAGAACAAGTTTTTGTTCCTAGTTCTATTGCTGTGTTTGGTCCTGAAACTCCTGTTGATATGACCCCTCAAGAAACTGTATTAAAACCAAGAACAATGTATGGTATTACTAAAGTAACAGGAGAATTAATAGGTGATTATTATGTAAGAAAATATGGATTAGATGTTAGAGGGTTACGTTACCCTGGAATAATCAGTAACGCAACTCTTCCTGGTGGAGGCACTACTGATTATGCTGTAGAAATATATTACGAGGCTATTAAAAATAAAAAATACACTTGTTTTCTAAAAGAAGACACAAAGTTGCCAATGATGTATATGCCTGATTGTATTAAAGCTACTTTAGATTTGATGCATGCAGATTTTAGTAAATTAAAACATTATTCCGATTTTAATGTAGGTTCAATGAGCTTTACTGCTGCGGAACTGGCAGAAGCAATTAAAAAATATATTCCAGAATTCACTATTTCTTATAATCCTGATTTTAGACAACAAATTGCTGATTCTTGGCCTAATTCTGTTGATGATTCTATTGCAAGAAAAGAATGGGGTTGGAATCCTTCTTATAACATTGATTCAATGACAAAGGATATGATTGAAAAATTAACAGAAAAATTTGAAAAAGGATTATTTTAAAAAATATATAAAAATAAAATATTATGCATAAACATGTAACAGATTTCTTAAGCAAAGAAATCCAAAATCTAAAAGAACAAAAATTATACAAAAACGAAAGAATTATTGAAAGCCCCCAAGCTGCTGAAATAGTTGTAAAAGGGAAAAAGTGTCTTAATTTTTGCGCAAATAACTATTTAGGATTATCATCACATCCTGAAATAATAAAAGCTGCTCATGAAGGTATTGATGCTAGAGGTTACGGCCTTTCATCTGTTAGATTTATTTGTGGAACACAAGATATTCATAAACAATTAGAACAAAAAATATCTGAATTTCTTGGAATGGAAGATACTATATTATTCTCTTCTTGTTTCGATGCTAATGGTGCAGTGTTTGAACCATTATTAGGTTCTGATGATGCTATTATTACTGACTCTTTAAATCATGCTTCAATTATCGATGGAATAAGACTTTGTAAAGCTCAAAGATGGATATACAATCATAATGATATGCGTGATGTAGAAGAAATGGATAACGCAACAGGCAAATCTATAAAAGGATTAGAAAAATGCTTGAAAGAAGCTAAAGATTGCAGATTTAAAATGATTGCTACTGATGGATCATTCTCTATGGATGGAGATATTGCTAGGTTAGAAGCTATATGTGAATTAGCTGAAAAATATAATGCAATGGTTATGGTTGATGATAGTCATTCTTCAGGATTTTTAGGTAAAAATGGCCGTGGAACTCATGAATATCGTAATGTTATGGGAAAAATAGACATAATTACTACAACGTTTGGGAAAGCTCTTGGTGGCGCTTCTGGTGGTTCTATTTCTGGTCCAAAAGAAGTTGTTGAATGGTTGAGAAACAAAGCTCGCCCTTATTTATTCTCAAATACAGTTGCCCCTTCTGTTGTAACTGCTACAAGCAAAGCTCTTGACATATTGATGAATTCTACTGAATTAAGAGATAAATTAGAAAGTAATACTAAATATTTCAGAAGCAAAATGACTGAAGCTGGATTTGATATAATTCCAGGAGAACATCCAATTGTACCTATCATGTTTGGAAAATATCCTAATTGCTCCAAACTTGCTGTCGATTTCGCTGACATGATGCTTGAAGAGGGTATTTATGTTATCGCATTTTCATTCCCAGTTGTTCCTAAAGGAAAAGATAGAATAAGGGTGCAAATATCTGCAGGTCATGATCAACAACATCTTGATAAAGCTATAGAAGCCTTTATTAAAGTTGGGAAAAAACTTAATATGATTTAATCACAAAACTCTATAACGTTTATAGTTAAATTATAGTTAAAGAGACATGATAGCAACATGTCTCTTTTTTTGAAATCTTTATAAAAAAAAAAATTTTTTTATATAAAGAATAATTATTACTTTTGGCTTAAAATAAAAAATATGCATAAAAACAAGCTAATTTTATTATTAATCTTTTTATCAGCTAATATCATAGTATTAGCTCAGCCAGTTCCTCCATCTTTAAGTTTTGAAATAAAAACTTCTCCAAATATAGATTTTTCATTTAATACTATAAAAGATTATCAAATCGGTATAACTAAATTTAATGTTATTACCCTTAATATTAATGCAATAGGAACTGAATGGGATTTATATACCCAAGCTACCACTATGATTCCTAACGTTTGGGATCAAACTGGTGTATATTATGGTTCAAGCGGAATATTGCCTCCTGTAAACATATTGCAGTTAAATTTTAAAAACGCTAATAATACATCCCAACAAGTTGGATATTTTCCTATAAGCAATAGCCCTACATATATTATAGGTACAGCTGTAAGTGACCCTACGGTAAATTGTGCAGCTAATCAACCAAGTAATGTGCCAGGAACATATTTAACTAGTCCTGCTTGTAATAAATTTAATGTTGACTTTAGAGTTATCCCAGGATTAACTCCTCCAAACATTTGCAGACCTGGAATATATACTATTCGTGTTGATTTTATTGTTGTAGAAGATTTGTAAAATATTTATTAATTGTTGTATTGAAGTATTTCTTCTAGTATCTTTTCTTTAGAACAAGTTAGTTGATGAAATTTCTTTTGATTCTCTATTAATTGAATTCGCTCAATAATATTATCAAACTTCTTTACGGATAATATTATGTTTGTTATTAATTGATTGTCTGTTTTTTTTACATAATCTATCATTACTCTTTTTGAAAATCCATTTATATTGACATACTGTTCTTCCGTTTCCAAAATTGCAATTATAGGAATATAACTTGATGTCAATTCATATAATGTTTCTCCTCCTCCTGAAATTGCAATATCACACTTATTTATTAAATTCTTATATTGTTTTGCGTTAATTATTTTGTAATATCTTATATTTTTAAATTGATAATTTTCATGTTGATTATTATCATTACAAAAGTAAGGTAAAATTACATGGATATTTATATAAGGAAAAACCTCTGCTAGTTCTTTAATTATATTATAGGTTAATTTATTATTATTAGTACAAAGACTAACTAGAATATTTTCAATTTCAATTTTTAGAATTTTTTGTTCTCTTTCCCAAAAAGGTTTTTGCAACAAATGGTATTCTATTCCTAAAAGGTACTTAGATTTAGATTTTTGATTAATTGAAAATTTGTCAATATCAATCATCCCGTTAATTACAATTCCTTTTGGGTATTTTAATCTTAAAGCATCATCAATAAATATAGGGGTTTTGGCTTTTTTCCTAAATTTATTATACAGATCTATTGATGCTTTGTTCGAATCAATTACAATTATATCTGATTCTTTTACGGAGCTGTATTTTGAGTGCCAATTTTTATATTCAAAATTAACATTATTGACTTCAAGTATTTCAGAACAATTTTTTTCTCCTTCTACATAAACATTTACATCCGCATTGATGCTTTCAAACATTTGATAATATGCAATACTTCTTGTTAAATTGTTAATACTATGATTATAATTGTTTTCCGTTAAAATATTAACTTTCACTTTTAGTTTGTTTAAATTTCTATTTACAAAGATAGGTGACTTTTATCAAAAGACAAAATAATATTGATTGTTTAGAAACGTAAATAAATAAAAAAAGGCGAGTAAAACCCGCCTTTTTCTGTTTTATTAGATTTTAACTAATTATTTTGAGTAATCCATAGTTGCTAACCTTTGATATGATTTGTGTCTCCATATCGAATTTTGTTTTGATGCTTCAAATATTTCTTCAGCTTCAAGTGGTAATGTTTTCTTTAAAGAAGAAAATCTTACTTCACTTTTTAAGAAATCATTAAATCTTGACCAATCTGGCTCCTTAGAATCCATAATAAAAGGATTTAATCCTTGTGCTTCTAATGTTGGATTATATCTGAATAAAGACCAATAACCTACTTCTACTGCTAATTTAGCTTCATTTTGTGTATGTCCCATACCTTGTTTTAATCCATGATTAATACAAGGAGCGTAAGCAATGATTAATGAAGGTCCATCAAATGCTTCGGCTTCTTTTATTGCTTTAAGATATTGGTTTTGATTAGCTCCCATTGAAACTTGAGCGACATAAACATAACCATAAGACATAGCCATCATTCCTAAATCTTTCTTTCTAATTCTTTTTCCTGATGCAGCAAATTTAGCTATTGCTCCTATTGGTGTAGATTTAGATGCTTGACCTCCTGTATTTGAATATACTTCAGTATCTAGTACAAGAAGGTTTACATCTTCTCCTGATGCAATAACATGGTCTAAACCTCCATAACCAATATCATAAGCCCAACCATCTCCTCCAAAAATCCATACAGATTTTTTTGAAAGATATTGTTTATATTTCATGATTTCTGTTGCTACAGAAGCATTGCTATCTTTTATAAGACTTAATACTTTATCTGATGCTAATTGAGATTTATCTCCATCATTAAAACAATCAATCCATTCTGAAAACGCTTGTTTAATATCAGAAGACAAATCAGAATCCATAGATTCTTTCATTAATCTTTTTATTCTATCTCTTATTTGGTTTACTCCTGTTGAAATACCTAAACCATATTCTGCATTATCTTCAAATAATGAGTTTGCCCAAGCTACTCCTTTGCCATTGTCTCCAATACGATAAGGTGTTGATGGAGCAGAACCTCCATATATAGAAGAACATCCTGTTGCATTGGCAACAATCATTCTTTCTCCATATAGTTGAGTAATAAGTTTTATGTATGGTGTTTCTCCACAACCTGCACATGCACCAGAAAACTCAAATAAAGGTCTTGCAAACTGACTGTTTTTTATACTCTTATCTTTTTGTAAAATTGTTTCTTTATATTTAACAACTCCGTCCATGTAGTTCCATCTTGCAACTTCGTCCATTTGACTGCCAAGTGGTTTCATTTCTAATGCTTTTTTTGGAGAAGGACAAACATCAGTACAGTTACCACAACCAGTACAATCTAGCACGCTAACTTGCATACGGAAATGGTATTCTTTGATTCCTCCATTACCTTTTTGTACATTTGTGTTTGCTGGAGCATTTTTCAATTCTTCATCTGTTAAAATGAATGGTCTAATTGCTGCGTGAGGGCAAACATAAGCACATTGGTTACATTGGATACAATTTTCATGAAGCCATTCAGGTACATTAACCGCAATACCTCTCTTTTCGTACATTGTTGTTCCTGCTGGGAATGTTCCATCTTCTCTTCCTAAAAATGCACTTACAGGTAAGTCATCACCTTTTAGGCTATTGATAGGCATAACAACATTTTTTATAAAATCAGGATAGTCGTTATTTGCGTTTTCTTCTGTTACTGTTAAGTTTTTCCAATCAGATGGAATTTCTATTTTTGTAACAGCTCCTCCTTTATCTACAGCCATGTTATTCATACTAATAACATTGTCTCCTTTCATCCCAAAAGACTTTTTAATAGCTTTTTTCATTTCTGCAACTGCTAAATCATAAGGAATAACGTTAGCTATTTTAAAGAATGCTGCTTGCATAATAGTATTTGTCCTATTACCTAAGCCTATTTCTTCTGCTATTTTTGTTGCATTAATGATGTAGAAATTAATATTTTTTTCTGCAAGATATTTCTTGATGCTATTAGGCAGTCTATTTTTTGTTTCTTCAACATCCCATATACTATTTAACAAGAATGTTCCATTTTCTTTTAATCCTTTAACAACATCATATTGATTTAAATATGCAGGCACGTGGCATGCTATAAAATCAGCATTGTTTACTAAATAAGGGGAACGAATAGGAATATCTCCAAAACGTAAGTGAGAAATAGTTATACCTCCAGACTTCTTAGAATCATAAGCAAAATATGCTTGGCAATATTTGTCTGTAGTATCTCCTATAATTTTAATAGAGTTTTTATTTGCTCCAACTGTTCCGTCTGAACCTAATCCAAAGAATTTTGCTGCAAAGTTACCTTTAGGTGCAACGTCAATATCTTTTAATAAAGGAAGTGAAGTAAAAGTAACGTCGTCAACAATACCTACTGTAAATCTATTCTTAGGTTCATTTAATTTTAAATTTTCAAATACAGATATCATGTGTGAAGGAGTGCTATCTTTTGAACTTAATCCATATCTTCCTCCAACAATTACTGGATTCATTGGATGATTATAGAAAATATCTTTAATATCTAAATAAAGAGGTTCGCCTGTTGCTCCTGGTTCTTTAGTTCTGTCAAGTACAGCTATTCTTTTTACTGTTTTTGGTAATACATTAAAGAAATATTTTGGAGAGAATGGTCTGTAAAGATGTACAGAAATTAATCCAACTTTTTCTCCTTTATTATTTAAATAATCTACAACTTCTTTTATTGTATCTGTTATAGAACCCATTGCAATAATAATATTTGTAGCATCACTTGCTCCATAATAGTCAAATGGATGGTATTCTCTTCCTGTTATTTTGTGTATTTCTTGCATGTAATTTTCAACCATATCTGGAATGGCATCGTAGAAACGATTTGCGGCTTCTCTTGATTGAAAATATATATCAGGATTTTGTGCAGTTCCTCTTGTTACTGCATTTTCTGGATTTAATGCTCTATCTCTAAATTCTTGTAATGCTTTATAATCAAGAAGCTTTGCTAAATCTTCCATTTTTGGTGCTTCAACTTTTTGTATTTCATGAGATGTTCTGAATCCATCAAAGAAATGAACGAAAGGTACTCTAGATTTGATTGCTGTTAAATGAGCAATACCTGCTAAATCCATAATCTCTTGCACACTACCTGTTGCTAAAAATGCAAAACCTGATTGGCGTGCACTCATAACGTCTGAATGATCTCCAAATATAGATAATGCTTGTGCCGCTAAACTTCTTGCTGACACATGAAATACGCCTGGTAATAATTCTCCAGCAATTTTATACATATTTGGTATCATCAAAAGGAAACCTTGCGATGCTGTATAAGTGCTAGTTAATGCACCACTTTGCAATGAACCATGCACAGCTCCTGCTGCTCCAGCTTCTGATTGCATTTCTACAACTTTTACTGTTTCTCCAAAAATATTTAATTTTCCACTTGCAGACCATTCATCAACGTGTTCAGCCATATTAGAGGAAGGGGTAATAGGGTAAATTGCAGCTACTTCACTAAACATATACGCAATGTAAGCCGCAGCATAATTACCATCGCATGTCATGAAATTCTTCTTTTCCATAAATAGTTATTTATAATTAAACGTAAAATTCTGTTAGTATTTATTTAATATCAAACTACAAAATTAAAAATATTATTTAGAATTAGGCTTTAAATAATTGTTTTTTTTTAATTATTTTAGTCTGTAATACTGCTTTATATATGCTAATGCGATGATTAAATTCTTCCATAATGTGAAATCATTGTAATGTAAAATATTAAATAATTGATAAACAGTTTACTATATTGAATTGTTATGTATATTTTCAACATTAAACTCGAAACAACACCACAAGTAGGATTTCTCATGTTGGTGCTATCAAAAAGAAAAATAATCGGATTTTATTCAGAAAATTTGTAGGAAATAAGAATAGATGAGTAATAATATTTTATAACAAGATAAAATTAAATATTTCTCTACATTATTGCTAATTGTCAAAATACTATAAATCAGTCAATTATATTAAAATGCTTAACTTGTTAATTTTCATTGCATTACATTCTATTACTTCGCCTTTACTTCGCCTTTACGTTACCCTTACTTCACCCTAAAGTTACCCTAACCCTACCTCGTTTACTAAAACGCTGACAATAAGTATGATATGTAAATGTAAAGAAAATGTAACGCATGTCCTGTTTTTCCTTAATTCCAGATTAAGCGTTAAGATTTTCATCAAAAAACACTCACAAAAAAAAATAATTAGCAACGGCATTTATGCCGTTGAAAGAAAC
>Ga0154552_1035_pt1 | contig 29925 bp, 30 predicted proteins | sample RifGroF2_FD_105695 | JGI IMG/M metagenome (GOLD analysis project Ga0154552, IMG submission 105695) | Bacteroidetes bacterium GWF2_29_10
TATCCTTTAGATATGAGTCTAAAATTACCTAACGCGTAATCTGGGATAAATCAAACATTATTTTATAAAATAAGATTTATTAAGGACGGGATTAATGTTAATAAATTAAACTTTTTAGTTTAAACACTTTATTGTATAGTGTCTTCAAAATATTATGAGAAAATTTATTGCTTAGCCAGTTGATAGTGATTGTTTATATAAGTGTTTTCCTTTCTGGTAATTTCATTTTTAATGCTTCTAACTTCTTCACAATATGTTTTGTGATTAGATAGTTCCTATACCATTTATCATCCGCTGGAATTACTTCCCATTTTGCAACATCTTCACTTTCTTTAAATATTTTCTCATACACTTTTATGTATGAATCCCAATATTTTGCTTCAGTTGTATCACTAGGATCATACTTCCATTGTTTTTTAGGATCATATATTCTTTTCTCTATTCTAGCTTTTTGTTCCTCTGGGGATATATGTAAATAAAATTTAAGTATTTCCGTTCCATTTTCATTGAGCATCCTCTCAAAATCTACTATTTGCATCATTCTACGCTCTAATTCCTTAGTTGAAACAATTTTATGAACCGTAGGAACTAAAATATCTTCATATTGCGAACGATTAAAAATCTGTATCATCCCTTTTTGAGGAGTATGAATATGTATTCTTCTTAAAAAATCATACGACAACTCTTCTTCTGTTGGCTTTTTAAATGATTTTACTTTACAACCCATAGGATTTACTCCATTAAACACGTTTTTTATAGTCCCATCCTTGCCCGAAGCATCCATGCCTTGCAAAATAATTAAAACACTTTTTTCTTTACTAGCATATAATAGGTTTTGCAACTCGCCTAATCTCTTTGAATACTTCTCAAAATCCTTTTTTGTAGATTCTTTTTCCACATCATTAGGAGCTTTAGTATCTATTTTGTTTAATTTTATTATCATAACTCATTAATTAAATTCTTTATATAAATATGATTTTTGAGCAAAACTACTAACTGCAAGAAGTGTTTTCAACTTTGCCTCAACAAAACCTACATGTCCAACTTTATCTAAAATCAAAGCTTCAGAATGGCTTGGCAAACCTATTTGCTCCAATATTTCATTAAAATTAATTCTTGAATCATTTTTCCCAACAATAAACAACACAGGAACTTGCGTTTTGGCAAGCAGAGAAGTATAATCAACTCTATCTTTCATTCCATTTAATGCTGCGATTATTGATTCCTTACTTGTATTTCCAGAAATAGCTTGTTGCTGTTCTATTTCTGCTGTATATTTTTGTATATTATCTAGAAAATACAAATTAGGAATAAAATTTTTTATAAACTGGGTATGATTGTATGAAACAATGTCTATCATTTTGTCCCTATTATTTTTTATTTCATCCGTATCAGCTTTAGCATGCGAATGAAATAAACACAAACCCCTAAGCATATCAGGATATTTATTCATAAAAGAAAGCCCAACATAACCACCCATAGAATGACCAATAAGAACACAATCCTTAATATTTAAAGTTTTTAAAACCTCATTAACCATTTCAGCCATATTATCCATTGAATGTTCTCTTTCAGGTTCAAGCATGCCACTATTTCCATGACCAGGTAAATCAATACAAACAACTCTAAAAGCCTTTGATAAATTCAAATAAAAGTTTTTCCAAATATCTAGCGACTCTAAAAATCCATGCAAAAAAACTAATGTTTTACTTGAATCATCTTTTGGCTTATTATAGAGCAATTGATCTGGATCTTGATCCGAATCTATAAAGGAAATACTCGTATTGTATAATATAATTGTCTGTCGTTTCATTATTTTAATTTTTATTTTTTCATAAACTCCTCTATTTCATCTGGTTCTAGAAGCAAGTTATTATATAAATCTTTTGATCCAGATTCTGTTATTAGAACTGTGTTTTCTAATCGTATACCTATACCCTCCTCTTTTATATAAATACCTGGCTCACATGAAAAAACCATACCTGCCAATATTTTATCCTGCTTACACCCTAAATCATGAACATCCATGCCCATAAAATGAGAAGTTCCATGCATAAAATACTTCTTAAATAAAGGATTTGTAGGATCTTGACTTTTAACATCAGCAGAAGTATATAAGCCCAATTTTATTAGCTCTTCATTCATTATATTGCAAACTTCCGAATGATATGCATCAATCGTATTACCTACTTTTAACAACTTCTCTGCCTCCCTCATAACTCTTAATACTGCCATATAAACATCTCTTTGCCTTTTGCTAAATTTCCCATTAATAGGAACTGTTCTACTCATATCTGAGGCATAATTACCATATTCTGCTCCAAAGTCTAATAAAACCAAATCCCCGTCTTTACACATCTTATCATTATTAACATAGTGTAAAATACACGAATCTGCTCCAGAAGCTACAATAGGATAAAAAGAATAGCCTGAGCATCCATTTCTTATAAATTCATGATTTAACTCTGCCTCTATTTCATACTCCAAAACACCTGGTTTAATAAATTTTAAAACTCTTTTCAATGCTTCTCCAGTTATATCACAAGCAATCTGAATGTATTTAACCTCTTCTGCCGATTTTACAACTCTTAATTCTTGCATTATCGGAGCCGAACGTAAATATGTATGCAAAGGATATTCCTCCTTAAGACTTTTAGCAAAGCGTAAATCTTTATAAACAACTTTATTCGAATACCTTATATTCTCATTACTATTCAAATAAACATTCAACGCATTTCCCATCAATTCCTTCAATACATTATCAAACGAACTCAACCACATAACAGTTTTCACCCCAGAAACATCTGTAGCTTGCTCCTTAGAATATTTATATCCATACCAATTACGGATATGCTCATTTGTTTCTGTTAAAAATAGAATTTCTCTATAAGCCTCTATTTTACAATCAGGAAACAAAACTAATATTGAATCCTCTTGGTCTATTCCACAAAGATAAAACAGATCTGAATTTTGACGAAAAGGAAAAGATTGATCTCCATTCCTTGGCATTTCGTCATTTGAATGAAATATCACCAAAGAATTACTACTAATATTATTACAAAAGCGTTTTCTATTATTAATAAAAAATGCTTGATCAAATTTTTTATAACGCATAACCTATATTGTTTTTATAAATATTCAGATGGTAAAGTTATTAAAAATTTTATTCCAAGTTCTTTTTTTTTGAACTTTATGAATAAAATAGTTCAACCATTCTAATGTTTTTTTTAATGTTTTCAATATTTAAAATTATTTAACACAAACAACTGTTTGTTAGTAATTTAATTAATTGTTTTTTTATTTTGCCTTGCAATGGTCAATCTACGGTTTAAATCTTTGCGGAATGTCAAAACTGCTTTTTATAGATAATTTTAAATAAATTCAAAATTAAAAGATAAGGCATATTCTTGTATAATTAGTGGTGTTATAATTTTTTCTCTTTTTATATGCCCAATAATATTTATTTGAGTGCTATTGGATATAAATTGAATATTGTCGCCAAAATCATCATCATTAAAAATTATCCCTGCAATAGGAATATTTCTTGATTTCAATAAATCTATTGTCATTAAAGTATGATTTATACTTCCTAAATAATTTTTAGAAACTATCACCACTTCAACATTTAAATATTGAATAAGATCTATCATATATTTATCTTCAGAGATAGGCACCATAATCCCTCCTGCACCTTCTATTATTAAATTATTTGATGTGGTTGGAATCTTTATTCTATTTATCTCAATAGTTACACTGTCATGTATTGCTGCTAAATGTGGCGAAAAAGGTTTATTTAACAAATAAGATTCATTATGAAACTTAGTTTTTGTATTCGTAATCAAATGTTTCAACGTTTCTCTGTCCGTATTATCCTCCAATCCTCCAGACTGTATTGGTTTCCAGTAATCAGCTCCCGTCCTTTGGCAAAGAATTGCACTTGCTATGGTTTTCCCTACATCAGTCCCAATACCTGTCACAAATACACTTCGTCTCACTTTCTTAAATTTGTTTTGTCAAAATAATCCCAAAGCATTATCCCCGCAGTAACCGAAATATTTAAAGAATGTTTTGTCCCAAATTGAGGTATCTCTATACAAGCATCTATTTCTCCAACTATTTCATCCGAAATGCCTTCAACTTCATTCCCAAAAATAAAAGCATAAAAACTATCTTTATCATAACTAAAATCATTCAACATTATGCTCCCTTCCATCTGTTCTACTGCAATAATCTTATAACCTTCACTCTTAAGCTGCCTGACAATAGCTAAAATATTTGAATGATGCTCCCATTTTACTATATTTTCCGCCCCAAGAGCTGTTTTGTGAATGTCCCTATGTGGAGGACAACCAGTAATGCCACATAATAATATTTTATCAACAAGAAATGCATCTGCAGTTCTAAACACAGAACCTATATTATTTAAGCTCCTTATATTATCTAACAAAACTACCAGATTATTCTTTTTTACATTTTCGTAGCCACCTGCATCAAGTCTGTTTAATTCTTCAACGCGCAGTTTTCTCATCATAATCAATAATTATTCAGTTATTCCATAGCCTCCTATGAAAATCTCTGTTTTTGGTATATATTTCCCTTTTGCGTCTTTTGTTGATTTATCTTTTATTGAAATTTCCATATCATACTTTTCTTGACCATCATATCCCTTTATTGGATTACGCACTATTATCATCGCAGAATAAATAAGATCCTTATCACAAACTAACTTGCGTGATTTTTGATTTTTAAGCTCTTTCCCTAGATCCGCTTTTTGTTTATCTTTAAGCATATTGTAATACGTTATTTGCATTTCAATAAAGTGAACACCCTCTTCTTCTTCCCTATACTTCCCATTGTCATCAAATGTATTTGTAAATTCTGAAACTAACATGGAGTCCTCCGCACATAAAGACGATGGATTAAATTTCAAATAAGAAAAATAAAAACTTAAAACATCCTCTATTGGCATTTTTAATGAATAAACAGAATTCTCATTATTCTTTAAATATTTATACAACATCGAATCCGCTTTCCCCATATAAATTTCTGGCTTTTCTATATTATTTGATAATAATTTAGCATTCTCTGGAACTTTTATGTCCTTAACCTTTGTTGGAATATGCATCTGAGCAAAAGAAAAATTAGCTATTATGCACAAGCTAATCAATAGTATATTTTTTTTCATAACTTCCATTATTAAATTAAAAGTGTAAAATTATAATTTTATTTTAATAAGTTTGTGTTTTTTTTTAAACAAATTAAAAAAAACATGCAAATAAGAAATATTATAAAAAATGTCACCCCAAAGTCAATTTCAACAATATTAAAAAGAATTGTTATAGGATATGATGTAAATACTTACTCCTTTTCTCAAGGCGGAGAAGATGTTATTCTCAAAAACATTTTCTGGAATAAAATAGTAACCAAAACAAATGGATTCTTCATTGATATTGGCGCATATCATCCTGTTAAAGGCTCTAATACTTTCTTATTCTATAATCACGGTTGGAACGGCATTAATATTGACCCAAACCCATACACAATTAATTTATTCAATAAAAAAAGAAAAAGAGACATTAATATTCAAGCTGCTATATCTGATAAAGAAGAAGAGTCAACATATTATTACTACGGAGAAACATTCTCTCAAAATAGCCTCTCCAAAGAATTTATGCAAAAATTCGGAAATTCCGCTCCCGCAAAAGAAATGAAAATCAATACATTTCGCCTTGAAACTATTCTTAATCAGCATTCCCATAAATTCAATCAAATTGACTTCCTTAACATTGACGTCGAAGGATTAGACTATAACGTCCTCATATCTAACGATTGGAACAAATTTAGACCAAAAATCGTTATCGTGGAAATCGAAGGAATAACTATTGATGATATTATCAAAGATAAATCTTCAATATTTCTTAAGCAAAACCAATATAGTTTTTACACAAGAGTACCTATGGGTAAAATTAGTAGCGCTATATTTATTGACGAAAGAATCTCTTAATATAAAAAAATCCAAAATTCAAAAAAGTAAACTTATTTTAGAACGACACACAATAGTAAATGTAGTTTTTGGTTTGTTTTTTTTCAATATTTTTAAAAAAATATAATAATTTATTTTTAGATTAAACTAATTATAGTAATTTTGTCAAAATTTTAAAAACTATAAAAAAAGGAGACGAGTAATGAAAAAAAACGTAATCATTATCGGCGCAGCAGGAAGAGACTTCCACAACTTTAATACTTATTACAGAGGTAATGCGAATTACAATGTAGTTGCATTCACGGCTGCCCAAATTCCAGATATTGACGGAAGAAAATATCCAAAAGAATTAGCAGGAGAAGATTTGTATCCAGCAGGAATACCAATTTATGCTGAGTCTGATTTACCAAAATTAATTAAGGAATTAAATGCTGACGATTGTGTATTCTCTTATAGCGATGTTCCTTACCAAAGAGTAATGAATGTAAGTGCAATTGTTAATGCCGCTGGTTCTAATTTTGTATTAATGGGACCAAAAGAAACAATGATAAAGAGTACAAAACCAGTTGTAGCAATTGGAGCAACAAGAACAGGTTGCGGAAAAAGTCAAACATCAAGACGTGTAATAGAACTTTTAGTAGAAAGAGGCTTAAAAGTTGTTGCCGTTAGACATCCAATGCCTTATGGTGATTTAAATGCACAAAAAGTACAAAGATTTGCTACAGTAGAAGATTTAAAGAAACATAAATGTACTATTGAGGAAATGGAAGAGTATGAACCACATGTAGTAAGTGGCAGAAATGTTATATATGCAGGTGTTGATTATGAAGCAATTTTAAGAGCAGCAGAACAAGATCCAGATGGATGTGATGTAATTCTTTGGGATGGTGGAAATAATGACTTTTCATTTTACAAACCAGATTTATTCATAGGTGTTGCTGATCCACACAGACCAGGAGCAGAAGTTTCATATTATCCAGGAGAAGTAGTTGCAAGAATGGCTGACGTTATTGTTATAAACAAAATAGACTCAGCATCTTTAGAAAACATTCAAAAGGTAAGAGAAAACATAGCACAAATTAATCCTAATGCAATTGTTGTAGACGCAGCTTCGCCATTAACAATTGATAAACCAGAATTAATTAGAGGAAAAAGAGTACTTGTTGTTGAAGATGGACCAACATTAACTCATGGCGAAATGAAAATTGGAGCAGGAGTTGTTGCTGCATTGAAATTTGGAGCTGCAGAATTAGTAGATCCTCGTCAATATGCAGTTGGAAAATTGGCAGAAACATTTAAGATATATCCAAACATTGGAACTTTATTACCAGCAATGGGATATGGAGACGAACAAGTTAAGGATTTAGAAAGAACTATAGAAAACACTCCATGTGATGTTGTTGTTATAGGTACACCTATAGATCTTAATAGAATAATAAAAATTAACAAACCAACAGTAAGAGTAGGTTATGAATTACAAGAAATTGGAAAACCAAGTCTTGATGAAATAATAGATGATTTTGTTTGTAAAAATAAAATTGGCAAAAAAAATTGCTGCTGTTAATTTATTTTAATTTAAAGCGACCTTTTAAAGGGTCGCTTTTTTTTTGTTTTTAATATTTAATTTTTTATAAATAAAGTCAAATGATACAAGGGAAAAGTTTAATTTCAATAAATGATTTTTCTAAAGAGGAACAAATAGATATACTAAACTTAGCTGAAGAATTTGAAAAAAAATCTAATAGACATATATTACCTAATCATGTTATAGCCACATTATTTTTTGAACCATCGACACGTACACGTCTTTCATTTGAAAGTGCAATCTGTCGTTTAGGAGCAAAATACATAGGTTTTTCTGATACGTCAAGCACAAGTGTTCAAAAAGGGGAATCTTTGAGAGATACGATTAAAACAGTGGAACAATATTCTGATTTAATTATAATGAGGCATCCTAAAGCAGGTTCTGCGAGGTTTGCCAGTGAAGTGTCAAATGTTCCAGTTATAAATGCTGGTGATGGTGCAAATCAACATCCGACACAAACATTATTAGACATGTACTCAATTAGAAAAACACAGGGAGCGCTAAATGATTTGAACATTGCTTTCGTTGGTGATTTAAAATATGGACGTACTGTTCATTCTTTAGTTATGGCTCTATGTAATTTTAATTGTAATTTTTATTTTGTTTCGCCACAGGAACTAAAGATTCCAACAGAAATAAAATATTATATTAAAGAAAGAAATTTAACCTATTCTCAATTTACAAACATGAATGAGGTTATTCCAAAGGTTGATATAATTTATATGACAAGGATACAAAGAGAAAGATTCTCAGATCCATTAGAATATGAAAAAGTAAAAAATTCATATATATTAAATAGTGAAATGTTATATGACACAAAACCTAATTTAAAAATATTACATCCACTACCAAGAGTAAATGAAATATCAGAAGATGTAGATAATTTAAAAGAAGCATATTATTTTACTCAGGCTTTAAATGGTGTTTATATAAGACAAGCTTTATTAACCTCAATTTTAGGAGCAAAATTATGATAACAGAATTAAAAGTATCAGCTATAGATAATGGCACAGTAATAGACCATATTCCTTCCAAAAGTGTCTTTACTGTTATAAAAATATTAGATTTAGAGGAAGATGAAAATCAAATACTTTTTGGGACAAATTTGGAGAGCAAAAAATATGGCACAAAAGGTATAATCAAGATAAAAAACAGGTATTTCAAGGAAGCAGAAATAAATAAAATAGCTTTAGTTGCTCCTATTGCAACAATAATAGTTATAAAAGACTATAATGTTGTTGAGAAGAAGCACGTATCTATTCCAGATAAGGTATTTAAAACAATAAAATGCATAAATCCGAATTGTATTACTAATTTTGAAAATGTTGCACAACAATTTGATGTAATAGATAAAAAAGATGTAATTTTAAAATGTCATTACTGCGAAAAGATTACAGATAAAAAAAATATGGTCTTTATATAAGATTGGAGTATTTTATATTTTGGTATTTTAACACAAATTCTTATTTTTGCTTTTTTTAATTAATTATAATAATATTTTCACTTATTTATGGCTAATACATCAGATTTAAAAAACGGTATTTGTATAGAATTTAATAATGACCTTTATTCGGTTGTAGAATTTCAACATGTTAAACCAGGTAAAGGTGGAGCTTTTGTTAGAACAAAGTTAAAAAACCTTAAAACAGGACGAGTAATTGCGAACACATTTAACGCTGGAGTAAAAATCAACGTTGTTAGAATGGAGAAAAGACAATATCAGTTTTTATACAAAGATGATATTGGATACAACTTTATGAATTTAGAAAGTTTTGAACAAATTTCTATAGAAGAGGTACTTATAGAAAATCCTAAATATTTAAAAGAGGGGCAGGAAGTGGATATATTGTTACATGCAGAAACCGAAACTCCTTTATCATGTGAGTTACCTCCATTTGTTGTTATGGAAATAGTTTATGCAGAACCAGGACTTAAAGGAGACACAGCTAATACAGCCTTAAAACAAGCAACAACGGAGACAGGTTTGGTTGTTAATGTTCCATTATTTGTTAATCAAGGAGAAAAAATAAAAGTAGATACTCGCTCTGGAGACTATGTTGAAAGAGTAAAATAATAAGCACAAAACATAATACATATTTAATATGAAATTAAATACTTCGCTATCCATAAAAGAAATTGCACAAATAATAAATGCTGAAATAATTGGAGATGAAACTCAAATTGTAACTGGTATTAATGAAATACATATGGTTTCAAAAGGAGATTTAACTTTTGTTGACCATCCTAAGTATTATGAAAAAGCATTGAAATCAAAAGCGAGTTATGTTATTATTAATTGCAAAGTTGATTGTCCTGATGGTAAGGTATTACTTTATTCAGAAGATCCTTTTCGAGACTATAATATTTTAACAAGAAAGTTTTCAGCTTTTCAGCCTGCTTATAAGTTTGTTAGTGACACTGCTATTATAGGAGAGAATACAGTAATTCAACCAGGAGCTTTCATTGGCAATAATGTAAATATAGGTAATAATTGTTTAATTCATGCTAATGTTTCGATATACGACAATTGTATTATTGGTAATAATGTTATTATTCATTCAGGAACTGTTATAGGTGGTGATGCTTTTTATTTCAAAAGAAGACCAGAGGGTTATGATAAAATGCATTCATGTGGCAATGTTATTATAGAAGATAATGTTGAGATTGGAGCATGTTGTACTGTTGATAAAGGTGTTTCTGGAGATACAATAATTGGGAAAGGAACAAAGATGGATAACCATATTCAAATAGGTCATGATACTGTTATAGGGAAGAATTGTTTGTTTGCTTCACAAGTTGGAGTTGCAGGAGTAGTAACAGTAGAGGATGATGTTATTTTATGGGGACAAGTTGGAGTTCAGAAAGATTTAACTATAGGTAAAGGTGCTATTGTTTTAGGCCAATCAGGGATTCCAAAATCAATAGAAGGAGGAAAGACTTATTTTGGCTCCCCAGTACAAGAAGCAAGAGAGAAGATGAAAGAGTTAGCTATTGTTAAAAGCTTACCAAAAATAATAAGAGAAATGCGTCGATATTTTGAAGAAGAAAAATAGCATTTACTTCTTTTAGTTTTATATCTTATTTTATATCAATAGCTGATATAAAGGAACAATATTATTTGTTAATTAATCTGCTTTGTATAAATTTGCAAATCTTAAGAATTTAAGCATGATTAAAACCAAACTACATAAATTAAACTTGAATTTTTCTATAATTGTAGGTGGTTTTATTATTTCATTTACAATATTAATAGCAATATTAGGCTACTTAATAATTCCAGATCAAACACCTTATAGTAATGCCCAAATACTAGAGATTGGCTGTTTAGCGCCAATGTCTAAGGTTAAGTTTTTAGAGATACCAACAAAAGAGGTTCAAAGTTCAAATTTTATAAATACAATGTTATTTGGTAAACACAGTAACTCGACTTTAATACCAATTAATAATGCTTATTATAAAGACAATCAAATATTCTATACTGAATATGGTAGCACTTTAATTACAAAAAACCTTAGCAAAGAAGACCAAGCTCAGATTCAAAAATTCTACAAAATAGATGACAAAATATTAACAAAGATATTAACAGAAAAAAAATACTTTTTCGGAACAGATAAATACGGACGAGATGTTTTAAGTCAAATAGTTATTGGCAGTAGAGTATCATTATCTGTTGGTCTTGTTTCTGTATTGATTTCTTTGTTTATAGGAGTTATTGCAGGATTAGTTGCAGGATATTATAGAGGCATTGCTGACGATATAATTATGTGGATTATTAATGTTTTTTGGACAGTGCCAAGTTTACTTTTAGTTATAGCAATAACATTTGCTTTAGGAAAAGGATTTTGGCAAGTTTTTATTGCAATAGGCTTTACCATGTGGGTTGAAATTGCAAGAATTGTAAGAGGACAAGTTATGTCTATAAGAGAAAAAGAATATATATACGCATGCAAAACCTTAGGATATTCAGATTTGAGAATAATGTTTCGTCATATATTACCAAATATAGTTGGAGCTATAACCGTCATTTCTGCATCAAATTTTTCTACAGCAATATTACTAGAAGCAGGATTAAGCTTTTTAGGAATAGGTATCCAGCCTCCAATCCCTACATGGGGAAGCATGATTAAAGAAAACTACTCGTATATTTTGTTAGATAAAGCATATCTATCAATAATACCAGGCTTTGCTATAATGTTTTTGGTTTTGTCATTTATGTTATTAGGAAACGGTATTAGAGATAAATTTGACCCCAAATAATTAATTTTTATTTTTATGAGAAAAACTATTTTTATCCTTTCGTTAATATTCATAAGCATGATTTCTAATGCTCAGATAAAAAAAGGGAACCCAACACAATTGAAAAATTTTAACAACAGTACTACATATTTTGTTAAAGATGATAGATATCCAATGTATAACGAAGCAATAATAAAATATGCTCAAGACTTTTGGAAAATAACTCCTTTCAAAATAGTATATAGAAATGATATTGACACTCTAATTCTTTCAAAAACAAACTCTTTTATTATTCCTTCAGAAGTTACAATTGTTTTAGAAGGGAAAAAACAAAATTATATTTACATAAACACTCTTCTTGGAGGAAAACCTAAGTTAAATGGATTGCCAGACATAGGTTCTTTTCCTTTAGCAGATATAGAAGATGATGAAGAGTCATATAATTTTAAGGTGCCATTGTTTTTACAACTAATACAATATCATATAGCTACTTCTATAAACAATCCTGAAATAGATTATTTCGAGCTAATAAAATTATATAATAAAAATAAGAAAAAACTTGAACAGATGGAGCTGTGGCTTCTTGAAACAGACTTAGATGAAGAAATAAACAGCATCGACAAAGTGAAAAAAACATATTCAAACAATGTTAAAGTCGTAACCAAAGAAGAAATGGCTAAAGCAATTATTGAAAAGAAACAAGGTATTGCAGTGGTTCACAATGTATATCCTAAAAATTATTCCGATGGAAATGAATGTTGGAAAATGATTATAAGTACATCAGATGGAGAAATATTATATTTACTTAACAGAACCATAAATAAATCTAATAACCCAAAAATAAACAACAAAGACTTAAAAAGGTTTAATTAGAATTGCTATCCGAATACGTGAAGTTTGTTATGTCATGATTGTTAAAAGATTTATGAGCAAAGATAAAGAAAAAAAATAGGTCTGTCATTTAGCCAAATTAGTACCGTTCAAAAAAGTGTGTCTTATAAAACTGTTTTTAGATGTTAAATTCCCACTTTTTTTACTTCTATTTTTGACAATTGGATACAATAATCCCAAATGTTCAATATAAATTATACGCAATAGTCTCCATTAAATGCTGAGTGTGCATTTTTGCTAGTTCAATACATCTAGCTGTTCCTCCACTAAACCATCTGCTTATTGAACCAAAAGTTCGTTTTACAATATATCTTGTTTTACTAATGAGTTTATTAAAACCAAAACTCTCTTTCTGTTAATGATTTATTCTTTAGTGCTTTTAACATAATGTGATTCCTTAGTTTTAAATTATTTATAACATTATCATTTTCATTACTTTTATAACATTTGTCTGCTTTTACCCATGTTACTGTTTTGGGTTTTACTTTCAATAACACATCTTCTAAATATTTGATATCACTTTCACCTTTTTTGTAATATTTATTAATCAATTGACTTATTGGTTTCCAATCAATAACAATATTGATCTGATTAAAAAAAACATCCTTGATTTTTCTTTTTGATAATGCAAATTCGGCAAATCCTAATTTGTGGTGTTATTTCTGTTTTCATGCTGCAAATACATAAAATTATTCAACACAAACAACTATTGGTTAATAATTTATGTAATTATTTTTGAAATTTCGCCTTGCAACGGTCTTAAATTAAATGTTTTTATATAATATATTGTATGTTAGGTTTTTATAAAAAAACATAAATTATGAGTCATATTGTTTATGATTACTCAAAAAAACGACTTCATTTTTATTTGTATTATTTAAATTTATTATAAATTGCTAAAATAAGAAAACTTTTGTTTTAGGCTATTGATGTAGTTTTTTTTCCTGTTTGGAATATTATTTTTGTTATATGGAATGGTATTCTATTTTACTTTAGGAAAAAAAAATGAAAAAAAATGAAAAGGTATGTTTTTTCTTTTTACTTTTGCATTGTTAATTTTATAACAACGTTAATTTTGTAACAATAGAATTCAAAAATATATACATGAAAACAAAGATTAATGAAATTTTAAAGAAGTATCCACAAGCACAAAGAGATAGTTTAATCCCTTTGTTGCAGGATGTACAGGAAGATATAGGTTATCTTTCTGAAGAAGCAATAGCTTTAATTGGAGGTTATTTAAACATTCCAACGAGTAAGATTTATGGAGTTGCAACGTTTTATAATCAATTTAGGTTTGAGCCAAAAGGTAAGTACCATGTTATGGTTTGCAGGGGAACTGCTTGCCATGTATTAGGTTCGTTAACTGTTTTAGAAGCAATTCAATCAAAATTGAAAATAAAAGCAGGGCAGACATCACGAGATGGTTTGTTTAGTATAGAAGAGGTAGCTTGTATAGGGGCTTGTGGTTTGGCACCAGTGCTAAATATAAATGGGGAGTTTCATGCTAAGGTTACAGCAGAACAAATTGACGAAATTATAGAAACTTATAGAAAAAGGGAGGAGTAATTTATGTGTAAAAATTGTAGTAACGAAGAAAATAAATATCTAATAGATTATTTATTAGGCAAAAAAGATAAAGAGTTTATAGAAGAATATAAAGAGAAGACTGAAAAATTATGTAGGGGCGATGTTGATAAACCTGTCATTTTTATTGGAGCTGGAACTTGTGGCCTTGGAGCCGGAGCGGCAATGACAATAGAAGCGGTTAATAAATATTTATTTGAGAACCGTATAGATGGAGAAGTAATTGAGGTTGGGTGTATAGGATTATGTTCGTCAGAGCCATTAATGGATGTCCAATTACCAGGCAGAACGAGAATTTCTTTTCAACAAGTAACTGGTAATAAGGTACATTATTTATTAAACAAATTGTTTAAGGGAGATGTAGATAAAGAGTCAGCCTTAATGCAATTTAGGAATGTGAAGTTAAAGAATTGGGATGATGTTACGTATATTGATGAGCATAAGTTTTTTGCACCACAAAGACGAATAGTTTTAAAGAATTGTGGAGTAATTAATCCCGTAAGTATAGAAGAGTATTTAGCATTTGGTGGTTATCAAGCTTTAGTAAAGACATTGACAACCAAAACCAGCATGGATATTTGTGACATTATAGAAAAGAGTGGTTTGAGAGGCAGAGGAGGAGGAGGCTTTTTAACAGGTATGAAGTGGAAATTTGCAGCAAAAGAAGATAGTGATCAAAAATATCTAATTTGCAATGCAGATGAAGGAGATCCTGGAGCATTTATGGACAGAGCGGTAATAGAAGGCGATCCTCATAGATTATTAGAAGGTATGGCAATTTCTGCTTATGGAATTGGAGCAAGTAAAGCATATGTTTATATTAGAGCAGAATATCCTTTAGCAATAGAGCGATTAAAAATAGCTATTGATCAAGCAAAAAATTATGGTTTATTAGGTCATAATATATTTAATAGTGGTTTTAATTTAGACATTATAATAAAAAAGGGAGCAGGAGCATTTGTTTGTGGAGAAGAGACTGCATTGATGAATAGTATTGAGGGTAAGCGAGGTATGCCGAAACCACGTCCTCCATTTCCTACTAATAGTGGTTTATTTGGTAAGCCAACAGTAATCAATAATGTAGAAACGTTGTCAAACGTTGCAGAAATAATAGCTCATGGAGCAGAATGGTTTAGTAGTGTTGGAACAAAAACTAGTAAAGGGACCAAAGTGTTTGCTCTATCTGGTAAAATAGCATTAACAGGTTTGGTGGAAGTTCCTATGGGTACAACAGTAAGAGATGTCATATTTAAAATAGGGGGTGGCATAAGAAATGGTAAAAGATTTAAAGCGGTACAAATTGGAGGTCCTTCAGGCGGTTGTATAAACGAAGAAAATGTTGACATTGAAATAGATTATGAAACATTAAAAACGGTAGGGGCAATGATGGGTTCAGGCGGTTTGGTTGTTATGGATGAAGAAACATGTATGGTTGATATAGCAAAATATTTTATGGAGTTTATTCAAAAAGAAAGCTGTGGCAAGTGTATTCCATGTAGGGAGGGAACAAGAAGAATGTTAGAAATATTGAATAATATAACAAAAAGACAAGCATCTGAGAAGGGAAATGAAACATTGGAAAGATTTAAAGGAGTAATGAATCTTGAAAGTTTAGCAAAAGTCATAAGAGAAACTTCTCTATGCGGTTTAGGTCAAACTGCACCAAATCCAGTACTTAGCACGTTAAAGTGGTTTAGGGATGAGTACGAAGCACATATATTTGACAGAAATTGTCCAGCTAAAGTATGTAAAGACTTATTAAATTATGTTATTAACCCAGATTTATGTGTTGGTTGTACTTTATGTGCAAAGAAATGTCCAACTAGTGCGATTATGGGTAATAAAAAAGCACCTCATTATATTATTCCAGACAAGTGTATAGGATGTGGTACATGTTACGAAGTATGTAGGTTTGGAGCAGTAAGTGTTCAATAGTTTAACTTTAAAAAAGAAAAAAAATGAATATTAATATAGAAGTTAACGGTAAAATGATTACCGCCAAAAAAGGGGAAACAATATTAAGTGCAATAAATAGGAAAGGTATTTCTGTTCCGACACTATGTTACATGAAGGATTTTGTTCCAACAGGTGCTTGTCGTATGTGTGTAGTTGAAGTAGAGGGTCGTCCGAATTTAATAACAGCATGTTCTTATCCAGTGGAAGAAGGTTTGAGAATAAAAACGCATTCACCGAGAGTTGTTAATGCTAGAAAAACGATAATTGAATTATTATTATCTAATCATCCAGATGATTGTTTGTATTGTGAGCGCAATAAGAATTGTGAATTACAAACATTAGCAGAGCAATACAATGTGAGAGAGAGAAGGATTTCTGGCGCAAAGAATTTGTATAAAGTTGACCAATCAAGTGCAAGTATTTATAGAGATCCAGCAAAATGTATTCTATGTGGTCGTTGTGTTAGGGTATGTGAAGAAGTAGAACAAGTTACAGCAATAGATTTTGTAGGTAGAGGAAATAAGACAATAATAAATTCAGCCTTTAATAAAGGTTTAAACGTATCAAGTTGTGTAAATTGTGGCCAATGTATTATGGTTTGTCCAACAGGAGCACTTCACGAAATAGATCATGTTGAAAAGGTATTATCAGCAATTAATAGCAATAAGTATGTAGTTGTTCAACATGCTCCATCAATTTCTGTTTCTATTGCTGAAGAATTTGGGTTGAAGCCAGGAACAGATGTTGCAGGAGTAATGACAGCAGCATTGAGGAAAATAGGATTTAAGAAAGTTTTTGACACATCTTTTTCTGCAGATTTAACAATCATGGAGGAAAGTGCAGAACTAATACAAAGAATCCAAACAGGAGGAGTGTTACCAATGTTTACAAGTTGTTGTCCAGCATGGGTGAAATATGTGGAAGAGTTTAGACCTGATATGATAAAGAATCTATCTTCATGTAAATCTCCTCAACAGATGTTAGGAGCAGTAATAAAAAGTTACTTTGCAGAAATAGAAGGTATAGATAGGGAAAACATTTATTCTGTATCAATAATGCCATGTACAGCAAAAAAATTTGAATCACAAAGGGAAGAAATGACTCAAAAAGGAGTTGCAGATATAGATGCAGTTTTAACAACAAGAGAGCTTGTTAAGTTAATAAAGATGTATGATATTGATTTAGTCAATATAGAGCCAGAAGTAACAGATACTCCATTAGGCACGCGAAGTTCAGCAGGAAAACTTTTTGGTAATTCAGGAGGAGTTATGGAGGCAGCATTACGAACAGCTTACTACAAACTAACAGGTGAAGAATTGAAAAATTACAAAATAGATGAAATCAGAGGTGACGACAAGAGAAAAGAGTTAAAAGTAAGTGTTGCAGGATTGAATTTGGGAGTTGCTGTAGTTAGTGGTTTAACTAATGCGGAAGAATTATTAAAAGAGATTGAAGCAGGGCGTAGTGATATTCAATTTATAGAGGTAATGACATGTCCAGGAGGTTGTGTTGCAGGAGGAGGTCAACCTATTACTTTTGATGCAAAACGAGTAAAAGCGAGAATGAAATCAATATACGATATAGACAAAGTCGATTCTATCAAAGCATCTCATCAAAACCCGGAAATAAAAGAGATATATGAGAAGTATTTTAAAGAGCCAAACAGCGAAAAGTCACACCATTTATTACACACTCATTATCAAAAACGTAATGTTTTAAAATAATTCTCTGTACAAGTATTATTTCCATTCATCCTAGAGACTGTCTTTTTTTTGTAAATTTTTAATAAAGCTAAAAGTGTTTTCTAAAATAAGACAGTCTCTTTATTCTATAGTATATTTGGGTATAAAATAAAATATTAAATTTGAAAATATTAAAAACTATATCAACACGTTTAAGAGCAATAATCTTTGAGATAGGGTTAATAGTATTAGCTATTATAGCGACTAATGTTATTACCATAATTTCGGCAAAGAATACATTGCAATCAACAGTTATAAACGACATAAACAGAGTTGTTGTAACTCTATCAAATACAATTGATGCAACAAGAAATTTAAAGCTAGAGCAATTAAATAAGAATATTAATGTAGCTGACTATATTTTAAAGAAGCATGACTTAATAGAGGTCAATGAATATTCAAATATTACAGTCAAAAATCAAAATACTGGAAATAAATATTTAACTAAAATTAATAAATGGAAATATAATGGAAAGATTTTGCAATATGATGAATCGTTAGTTGATGAAATAAAATCTTTAACAGGCACTAATGTAACTATTTTTCAAAAAATAGATAGTGGTTTTGTTCGTATTGCTACAAACATTATGGATTCTTCTAATAATAGGGCAGTGAACACTTATATTCCTTTTAGTTCCCCTGTTTTAAAAGATATAAATAAGAAGGATAGATTCATTTATAGTGGTAGAGCTTTTGTTGTCAATGATTGGTATCTTACTTCATACAAACCAATAGTTATAAATAATGAAGTAAAAGGTTTGCTATACGTTGGGTTAAAAGAAAAAGAATTGGGTGAATTAAAGAAAACATTTAATGATTTAAATATTGATAAAAATATAACACCTTTTTGTATTGATAGAGCAGGCCGAATGCTAATTCATCCTTCTGATAGTGGTGAAAATATATCAAATTTAGAGTACTTTCAACATATTATAAAGGATAAGGAGGGCATTTACAAATTTTATGATGAGGATAAAAAAGATTATTGTATTTTATCTTATAAGTATTATTCTGCTTATGAAATGTATATTGTTTGTTCTGCTTATCAAGGAAATTTTCTAGATAATTTTAGAAGAGAAATAATTAATACATCAATAGTAGCAGGAATTATAACGTTATTATTAATTTCTATTTTAATATTTTTCTTTACTAAAACAATAAATGCGCTTCATAATGCAGTAAAAGATCTTTCTGAAACAAACAAAGAATTATTAACAACAAAAAAAGCATTACAACAATCAGAAAAGCTTGCTTCTATGGGACAACTCGCAGCTGGAATTGCTCATGAAATTAATAATCCATTAGGAGTTATTATGATGTATTGTAATATTATATTAGATGATTCAGATGAAAATGATCCAAAACGAAAAGATTTAGAGTTAATTGTTGAACAATCAGAAAGATGCAAAAAAATAGTAGGTGGATTATTAAATTTTGCAAGAAAAAGTAAAGTTAATAAGACTAATATAAATGTACATAATCTAATAGAAAAAAGCGTAAAATCGTTACTTTTGCCTTCAAATGTAAAAATTACAACGGATTTTAAAATAGTAGATCCATTTATGATGATAGATATTGACCAAATGGTTCAAGTTTTTACTAACATAATAAAAAATGCTATTGATGCTATGCCAAATGGAGGTCATGTAGATATTTTAACAGAAGGTAATGAGAATGATGTTTGTTTTCACATAAAAGATAATGGTACAGGAATTGATCCAAAATCTTTAGATAAGCTTTTTGAACCATTTTTTACAACTAAAGGCAAAAATAATGGAACAGGTTTGGGCTTACCTATATCTTATGGTATTATAAAAATGCATAAAGGAAATATAAAAGTAATTTCAAATACAGATAAAAGTAAAGGCTCTACTGGTACTACTTTTATTATAACTATACCTAGAATAAATTCGGAAGTATAAAATTAAATAATTTTTTTAAATAATTAAAAATAGATAAAATTATGAGCAATAAAAAAACAATACTGATAGTGGATGATGATCCTGACTATCTTTTTCAAATTAAAACTATTGTAGAAAGTTTTGGATATAACGTTATTACTGCTGAATCACAAAAAGAAGCAGAGAAACTTATTGATACTAAAAAACCAGATTTAGCCATTTTAGATCTAATGATGGAAAGTCAAGATAGTGGTTTTATTTTGTCATATAGAATAAAGAAAAAATATCCAGACGTTCCTGTTATAATTGCTTCTGCTGTTACTGCAGAAACAGGATTGAATTTTGGAGTAGATTCTGATGATGATAAAAAATGGATTAAAGCTGATTCTTTTATGGATAAAGGTATCAGAGAGGATCAGTTATTAAAGGAAATAAACAAATTATTAAAAATTTAGAATGCCTTTACTCAAATTATTAATTGTTGATGACGAGCCTGGAATTTGTTCTGGAGTGAGAAGGATACTGGAAAATTATAAAATAACATTCCCTTTTATGGAGGAGGCTTTTGAATTTGTAATTTCAGAAGCTCCTTCAGGAGAGGATGCAGTAAAGCTTGTAGATGAAATAACTCCTGATATAGTATTGTTGGACAATCAATTGCCAGGACGATTACAAGGAATTGATGTTCTTGAATATATAAACAAAAAAGATGTGAACATTATTGTAATAATGATAACGTCTTATGCCTCTTTAGAATTAGCAGTAAAAGCAACAAAAAATGGAGCGTATGATTTTGTTCCAAAGCCATTTACTCCTAAAGAATTAAGAACATCTATAGAAACCGTTGTAAAACAATTATTTTTAAAAAAATTAGCAAGAAATCTCGTAGGAGAAGGCAGACAAATTAGGTTTCAGTTTTTATCTGTTTTATCACATGAATTAAAAGCACCTTTAAATGCAATTGAAGGTTATTTGAAATTAATGAAACAACAAACAGCAGGTGACCATATTGAAGATTATACAGAAATGATAGATAGATCTTTAATTAGAGTAGAAGGCATGCGAACATTAATTCTTGATTTGTTAGATATTACAAAGATTGAATCAGGAAAAAAGGTTAGGGATTTAAAGCAACTAAATATTTATGAAATAGCAAGAACATGTGTTGACACTGTATTACCTTATGCAATTCAAAAGGATGTAGATGTCTATTTAAATGCTAGCAAGGAAATATTTATACAAGGAGATCAAGGAGAAATAGAAATAATACTAAATAATCTGTTGTCAAATGCTGTCAAATATAATATAAATGGAGGGCGTGTTGATATTATTATTACAATAGATGAAAATCATCTAAAAATAATAGTTCAAGACACAGGTATTGGTATTAGCAAAGAAGAACAAGAAAGTTTATTTAATGACTTTTTTAGAGCAAAAAATGAAAGAACAAAAAAAATACAAGGTACAGGTTTAGGTTTATCAATACTAAAAAAGATAGTAGAATTGTATAATGGGGATATTCAAGTTAAAAGTGAACCCAATAAAGGTTCATGTTTTACAGTTAGATTAAAAATATAAAAGATGTTACCTAAAAATAAAATACCTGGTAAAAGTGTAGAGCGATTAAGTAAATATAGGCGTTATTTATTATCTTTAATAAAAACTAATAAGCATTATGTTTTTTCACACGAGATAGCTACATCTTTGAATATAACAAGTGTGCAAGTTAGAAGAGATTTAATGCATATAGGTTATAATGGAAGTAATAATAAAGGATATGATGTTAGAGAACTTATAGATACAATAGGTTTAATAATTGATGACACATCAGAACATAATATTGCAATAATTGGTGTTGGAAATTTGGGTAGAGCACTAATTTCTTACCTATGGGGTAAAAGATCAAATTTAAATATTGTTGCAGCTTTTGACAATGATCCAGAAAAAATAGACAGATTAATATCAGGAGTAAATTGTTATCATGTATCAAAACTAGAAGAGATAATAAAAAAATTTAATATTAAAATAGCAATAATATCAACAACAGCAGAAAGTGCAGAAGAAATAGCTAAAACAGTAGTTATTGCAGGAGTTACTGCAATTCTTAATTATACTCCAACTCCATTAAAAGTATCCTCAAACATTTTTGTTGAGGAATATGACATTATTACCTCATTAGAAAAGGTCGCATATTTTGCAAAACAAAGTTGATTTAATTAGTTAATATTTATTTAAATAATTAAGCCATACTTTTTCTTTAAAAATTCTTATTTTTGCAAACCATGAATAAGTTTTTTTTAAAAATTCTGATAATTTTAATTAATATTTTGCCAATAGTTTCTATTGCTCAAAATAATAAGTATTTAATAATATTTAAAGATAAAAACAATACTTCTTTTGACCCATGTAATTATTTTGATACTAAAACAATAGAACGTAGGATAAAGTTTAATATTCCTTTATATGATTTCACAGACTTTCCTGTAAATCAATACTATTTACAAGAGGTTTTAAATAATGCGGATTCTTTTACTGTTGTTACGCGTTGGTTTAATGGTGTTTTTATTTATACAGATAATTATAGAATTAATAAGATAGAGCTGTTTCCATTCGTAAAGGATGTAGAGTATATAGAAACTAATCATTTTTTACAATTATGTAATATTGATAGCTTTTTTGATTACGAAGATGATATTGATGAAAAAAAAATAGAATTATTACAAAAGCAAATAGATGAGTTTGTGCCTTCATCATTTTTTGAAAACAAAATAAATGGACAAGGAGTTAGAATTGCTGTTTTTGATGGTGGATTTCCAAAAGTTAATACTCATGAGGCTTTTGAGCATATTAGAAAGAATAATAGAATAATAAAAACGTATGATTTTGTAAAGAAGAAAGATTTTGTATATTCATACAATAGTCACGGCATGATGGTTCTATCATGTATAGCAGGTATTTGTAAAGGGAAGCAGATGGGTTTGGCTACAGAGTCAGAATTTCTTTTAGCAAGAACTGAAAAAGAAAGTGAACCATTTGCAGAAGAAGAATATTGGTTAGCCGCAGCTGAATGGGCAGATAAGAATGGAGCCGACATAATTAATAGTTCTCTTGGTTATACTTATCATCGTTATTTTTATAAAGATATGGATGGCAAACAAACACTTGTTGCAAGGGCTGCAAATATGGCATCAAGCAAAGGTATTTTAGTAGTTAATGCAGCAGGAAATGATGGAGATAATGCATGGAAATATATAAATACACCAGGTGATGCTGATTCAGTTTTAACAGTAGGAGGTATTGATCCTTACAAAAGCAATCTTAAAATAAATTTTAGTTCTGTAGGTCCAACTTATGATAAACGATTAAAGCCTAATGTTTGTGGTTCAGGAATGGCTGTTGTTGCGACAAAGAAAGGCTATGGTATTAATTATGGGACATCTTTTGCATCGCCTTTAGTTGCTGGTTTTGCGGCTTGTGTTAAACAACTTTATGAGGATTCGAGTAATATGTCTATTTTTAATTTAATTCAACAATCTGCTTCATTATTCCCTTATTATGATTATTATCATGGTTATGGGATTCCTAATGCGCACAAATTAATGCATAATGAAGAATTAGAACCTACATTTGAGGTGAAAGAAGATGAAAACACATATAAGGTAATTATAAAAAACAATTTTAAATGTTCGGAAAGTGAGCCTTTATTTTATCACATACTAAATAGTTCTGGTTATTTAGATAAGTATTATGTTGTAAAAGTTTGTCAAAAGATACCTTTAGAGATTAGTAAAAAGGAGTTAGATGGTGCCCGAAAATTTAGAATACATTATAAAGGATATACAAGTAAACTTTATTAATAATAGAATAACAATGAAAAAGATACATTTTATAAGCATTTTTTTTATACTAACTTCTTTCATTAATAGCTATTCTCAAACAAAAATAATGGGAGAAAAGGTTGATGATTCTACAACTAAATTATGGGGGCCAAATTTAAGAAACTATATTCATGGTTATATTGGAATTTCTTTTCCATTGGGGAAAAATTCAAAAAATGAGTTTAAGCATATTGCTTCTAATAAAATTATACTTGGAGCAAGATATAAATTAAAACTTAATCAAACTTTTGCAATTGGTGTCGATTTGTCTTATGTTTCAGAAAGATATAAATTAACCCAAAATGATAAAAAAACATTCCCAGACATAGCTATTCACAAAAAACAAATATTATACTTAAACAGATTAGGAGGGGAGTCTTATTTTAGGATAAACTTTGGCAGGCGTGGTAATAGAGTAGGGAAGTACATTGACTTAGGTTACTTAGTTGGTTATAATATTATAGATAGATTAAAAACTAAAGACAATTTACAAGGAAATAGTTTTATAAAAACAAATGCATATTATAATGTTTTTTTTAATAATTATAATCAATATTTTTCTTGTAGACTTGCTTTTAATAATATTATTTTATTTTATACTTACAGAATAGATGATATTTTTAAATCAAGATATAATCAATTATTAGAGGAATACCCTCGTAATAACTTTGGAATTCAAATAGGTATGTACAAATAACTAATAATAATAAATTTATGGAATTATATAATTCAGATCTTTTTGCTTGGGTAATACTCCCTTTACTTATATTTTTCTCGCGTATTTGTGATGTAAGTATAGGTACCATTAGAGTAATTTTTGTAGCAAAGGGATTTAAACTGCTTGCTCCTTTATTAGGTTTTTTTGAAGTTATTATATGGCTTATTGCTGTTAGCCAAATTATGCAACATTTAGACAATATAATGAGTTATATTGCTTATGGTGGAGGTTTTGCTGCGGGCAATTATATTGGAATTATTCTAGAGGAAAAAATTTCAATAGGCAATGTTGTGATGAGAATTATTCCAAAGAAAAACACCGATGCTCTTATTAAAACTTTAAGGGAGCATGGCTATGGTCTAACTTTGGTTGATGCAGAGGGAGCGATGGGAACTAAATTTAAAATGATATTTATGGTTATACAACGCCAAAGTGTTAATGATGTAATTGTTACCATAAATTCACATAATCCTAATGCTTTTTATTCTATAGAAGATGTTAAGGCGGTTAGTGATGGTTATATTAATAATAAAGTTATCCGTAAAAAATATAATGTATTTGACTTTACAAGAAAAGGAAAATAATATTATATATTTTTAAGAATTCATATACTTGTTTTTATAAATGCTTTTTACTTCCAAATATTCGTTGTTTTTGAATTTTTAATAAAGTAGAAATAAATATTATTAGATGGAATATATAGATGTATTCAAAAAGTTATTTGAAGCAAAATTTCAACAAGCGTGCTTGTCTGTGAAAGAACTTTCTTCTGCAGGTTCAAATAGAAAGTATTTTAGATTGCAAAACAATTCAATTAGTGTTATTGGGACTTACAGTAATCTGGTTGAAGAGAATGAAGCTTTTTTCTACGTAGCTGATAAATTGAAAAAAACAAACGTAAACGTTCCAGAAGTTTATATTGTTGATGTTTCTAAAATGTTCTATATCCAAGAAGATGTTGGAGATAAATCAGCGTATCAATTAATAAAAGAAGACAAAACGCTAGATGTTTTATTATTCTATAAATCTATAATAAATGATCTTATAGAAATCCAAATAAATGCAGATAAAGGGTTTGATTATTCTAAATGTTATCCTAAAGAAAAGTTTGATATTGACTCTATTATTAATGATTTGGATTATTTTAAATATTATTTTATAAAATTTTTTGATATTCCTTTTAATGAGACATTTTTAGGTTATGACTTCAATTCTTTAGCAAAGTATATAAACTCTAAGGAGTATTATAATTATTTCATGTATAGAGATTTTCAGACACGTAATATACACGTTTTTTATGATAATAAATATTATTTTGATTTTCAAGGTGCACGTAAAGGCCCTTTACAATATGATTTAGCTTCATTACTATTTAGTGCTCGTTGTTCTCTTAATTTTAAAGAAAGAGAGATTATTTTAGATTATTATATTGATAATTTAAGTAAATACATAGATGTAAAAGCAAGTGATTTTAAAGAATGCTATTATCATATAGTACTACTTAGAGTGCTTCAAACATTCGGAGCTTACGGGTTTCGTGGTTTGTATGAAAGAAAAAGCATGTTTAAAGAAGTTATTATGCCTGCTATGTCTAATTTGCAATGGATAATGGATAATACTTCTGTAGTATCTACTTTTAAAGAATTGCAATCTATTTTAAATAAAATATTAAACGAATACAAACACATTATAATAGATAAATTTATGACTAATAAAAAGTTAACAGTAACAGTAAATAGCTTCTCTTTTAGACGAGGTATTCCTTATGATAAACATGGTAATGGTGGAGGTTTTGTTTTTGATTGTAGGTTTCTTCCTAATCCTGGTTTGGATCATAATTTAAAGATATTTACAGGTCTCGATTTGGAAATACAGAACTATTTTAATGATAAAAACATAGTAAAAGATTTTATAGTTAATTGCGCTAAAATAGTAGAAAGTTCAATAAAAGAATACATTGTAAAAAACTATGAAAATATATCTTTTTCTTTTGGATGTACAGGTGGACGACATCGTTCTGTATACTGTTCCGAGCAGATTGCAAAATTATTGCAAGAAAAGTATGGAAAAGATATTAATATAGAATTAAAACATTGGGAAATACAAAAGTAGATACATATAGTTAATCTTTATAAAGTCTATTTAAAGCCTCTATTGCTTTTTCGTAATTATGTTTTAGCTCTAATGCTTTTTTATAATCTTTTTCCGCATTATTATAATCAGAGATGAGTTCATAAGAATATCCCCGATTATAATATGCTTCAACATAATTTTTGTCAATAGTTATAGCCTCAGTAAAGTATTTTACGGCATCTTTAGGTGCATTTTGATAAACTAATTTTATGTAGCCTATATTATAATAAGCATATTTATAATTAGGCTTCTTTTTTATTATTTTGTTATAAATAACAATAGCTTCTTCAAATTTTTGATTTTCCTGATGAAAAAGAGCTAGAGCATAATCGGCCTCAATTTCAGAAGGATTTAATTTTATTGCTTTTTCAAAATTACTTATTGCTTTTTCATTTTTTAATGATGAGTATAATAATCCTAATTGCAAGAATGCATCATAATTGTTTTCATTATATTTTGTCGCATCAGTTAAAAAAGTAATAGCTTTTAACGAATCCTTTTTGTCTATGGCTATAAGTCCTCTAAGCAAGTAGTATTTTGAATTGCATTTGTTTATTTTAAAAGATGTGTCAAGATATAATAATGCATTTTTAAAATCTTTTTCATAGAAAAAAATTTCTGCCATATTTATGTAAGTTGTGTCATTATCTTTACGTAGGCTGATGCTTTTTTTTAGAGCTTCTTTTGAGCGAGCGCCTAAGCCCATTACAAAATAGATGTCAGATAAAGTTCGGAAGAAAGAATAATTAGAAGAATCTTTAATAATGGCTTTTCTTATGTCTTTTAAAGCTTCATTTGCATTGTTTTCATTCAAATAAAATAAAGCTCTTTTTTCATACAGAATAGAATTGTCTGGTTGTTCTAATATTAATTGAGATATTTTCTCTATTTCAGGATTGACATATACGTTTGTTGTATCAGTTGCTTTGTTTACTATTTTTTCAGAATGATTATTGCAAGCAATAAAACCAAATAATAACAAAGTGATTATTTGTAATTTGATATACATAATTAGTTGTATGTTGATGTGTTTGAATCTTTTGATTAAAATAAAGAAATAATAAATCTATTACTTTTTATTTTTTAGAGCTTCTCTAACTAAGTTTTCTATTTCGTCAGCCATTTCAATGTTGTCATTTAGTAATTGTTTGACAGTTTCTCGTCCTTGCCCTAATTTGACTTCTCCATAGCTAAACCAAGAACCACTTTTCTTTATAATGTTAAGTTCTGTTCCAATATCTATTATTTCTCCAATTTTGGAAATTCCGTTTCCATATATTATATCAAATTCTGCTGTTTTAAATGGTGGAGCCATTTTGTTTTTCACAACCTTAACTCTAACTCTATTTCCTGTAATATTTTCTCCATCTTTAATTGAGCTTATTTTTCTAATATCAAGTCTTACTGAAGAGTAAAATTTCAAAGCATTTCCTCCTGTTGTAGTCTCTGGGCTACCAAACATTACTCCTATTTTATCCCGTAATTGGTTTATAAATATACAGCAAGTACCAGTTTTGTTAATAGAAGCAGTTAGTTTTCTTAATGCTTGTGACATTAAGCGAGCTTGAAGTCCCATTTTTGAATCCCCCATTTCGCCTTCTATTTCGCTTTTTGGAGTTAAAGCTGCTACAGAATCAATAACAATAACATCTATAGCGCCTGAGCGTAATAAGTTTTCTGTAATTTCAAGAGCTTGTTCTCCGTTATCAGGTTGAGAAACAAGTAGATTTTTTACATCAACACCAAGTCTTTGAGCATAAGCTGTATCAAAAGCATGTTCCGCATCAATAAATGCAACAATTCCTCCTTTTTTTTGAGCTTCTGCCATTGCATGTATAGCTAAAGTAGTTTTCCCAGAAGATTCCGGTCCATATATTTCAATAACTCTACCTCTTGGTAGTCCGCCAATTCCTAAAGCATTATCTAATCCGATAGAGCCTGAAGATATTGTTTCTGCTGGTTCTACAGGAGAGTCGCCCAACTTCATAATTGTTCCTTTTCCATAAGATTTTTCCAATTTGTCAATTACCAGTTGTAAGGCTTTTAATTTATTTTCATTACTTTCGCTCATATCTATAATTTATTTTAAATTTAATATTTCAATTATTTGTTGTGTGTGATTTTTTGTATCTACTTTGTTTATAATATGTTCAATTATTCCTTTTTCTGATATTATAAATGTTGTTCTATTAATTCCCATATATTCTTTTCCCATAAATTTCTTTTGACCATATACTCCATACAAATTTACAATATTTTTATCAATGTCTGCAATCAAGTGGAAAGGGAGGTTATGTTTTGTTGCAAAGTTTTTATGCGATTTATCTGAGTCATTACTTATTCCTATTACAATGAAACCTTTGTCTATAAGTTTATTGTAATTATCTCTTAGATTGCATGCTTGAGCGGTGCAACCTGGAGTATTATCTTTGGGATAAAAATATAAAATAATCTTTTTCCCAATGAAATCTTTTATATTAATAACATTTCCTTCCTGATTTATTCCATTAAATAATGGTGCCTTATCTTTCTCTTTTAAAATAGCCATATTTTACAAAAAAGTTACAATTCAAATTAATCTATACTTTACTAAAATATAAAACCTGACACTAATGTCAGGCTTAAATATTTTAATTTATATTATTCTCTTATTTATCAGTTACTAATGAGTATGTGTCATTTGCAATAACAAACTCTTCGTTTGTTGGCATAATAATAAGTTTTACTTTAGATTCTGGTTTTGATAATATTGTTGTAACACATCTTACGCCTTTATTAAAATTAGCGTCAAACTTCAATCCAAGGTAATCAAAATCTTTGCAAACTTCTTGTCTTACTATCCAATCATTTTCTCCGATTCCACCTGTCATAACAATTAAATCAACACCTCCCATAGCAGCAGTATAAGCTCCTATATATTTCCTTACCCTATAACAAAACATGTCTAATGCTAATTTCGCTCTATCATTACCTTCTTCAGATGCTTTGTGCAAGTCTCTCATATCTGATGATAAGCCAGAAATCCCCACCAAACCACTTTGTTTATTAATAAGATTATTAATTTGCTCAAAATTAAAATTCTCTTTTTGTGCAATGTATAATAAAGCCCCTAAGTCTAAATCTCCAGAGCGAGTTCCCATCATTAATCCCTCAACTGGAGTCAAACCCATTGAGGTATCAATAGATTGACCATTTTTAATAGCAGTAATGGAAGCTCCATTTCCTAAATGACAAGTTATGATTTTTGAATTATTAAAATCAATATTAAGATGTTCGCAAGATTTCATTGCTACATATTTATGACTTGTTCCGTGA
>Ga0154552_1038_pt1 | contig 29328 bp, 21 predicted proteins | sample RifGroF2_FD_105695 | JGI IMG/M metagenome (GOLD analysis project Ga0154552, IMG submission 105695) | Bacteroidetes bacterium GWF2_29_10
ATGGTTTGTAGGTTTATGGGATTATCCTTTAGATATGAGTCTAAAATTACCTAACGCGTAATCTGGGTTAAATCGTGATTATGTAATGACAACAACATTAAAAGATGCCTCTATTGGTGCAACTTTCAATAGCACAAGTGGTATTAATAGCTCAATGAATTTTTTCTCTGGATACATTGATGAGGTTTCTGTTTGGAATAGAGTTCTTTCTCAAACGGAAATAAATGCAAAAATGAATACCCCTATAACTAATCCTTCAAATGAACTAAAACTAAATGGGTATTGGAATATGAATGAAATTTATGGTAACATGATTTATGATAAATCTGGCAATAATAATACTGGTTATTTAAAACCAGATTCTGCCAACTTATATCAGGATTTACCTCTATTCGGCCCAAATGTTACATGCAATGGATATTCTTATACATGGAGTACAGGAGATACTACGCCAACCAAAACAATAATACCAACAACAACTGGAACTACGTCTTATTATGTAACTGTATGTAATGGAACTGACACTTTAGTTGATTTATTTAAAGTTATTGTTACTAAATGTTATAAAAAACTTGATGACTCAGAAGATATTATTTATTCTAAAGAAAAAAATGGAGACTTCAACTTAGTAGCTTATCCAAATCCATTTAATGATGATGTTAATATTAGTTACCAATTACCAAAAGCAACTAATGTAAATATAAGCGTTTATAATATACTTGGCAACAAAATTGCTACAATTAATAATGCAATGCAAGATGCAGGTAACTATTCCATCAAATGTGATTTTTTTAAAACAATGGGGGTTTATCTATTAAGATTTCAAACTGATGATAGAATTGAGAATATCAGGTTAATAAAAAATAATTAAAAGATGTGATTACTAACAATTATAAATTGTTTTTATATTAAAAACATTTAGTTATCCCCAATCACATATTAATATGTAATTGGGGATAACTAATTTATATAATAAATTTCAATTACCTATTTTGTAAATTTTTATACTATTGTATTGACCAATTGGCTTAGATAAAAATGATTTTAAATAATCTCGCTTTATTGTTTCTTCTCCATTAATTATTAAATAATTTGCTCCTTTACTTATTGATAAGGAAATAGAAGCACTGTCTAAATTATTTCCCATACATTCTGTCCACCCTCTTTGATTCATTAAATATAAAGTGAAATGACTATCATCTGGAAGACATATAACAGTGTCTAATGGATGAATACCTATAGAATAAAGATATGGTGTAATAGTATGATAGTCTTTATATTCGTTATACTCATTCCACCATCCATAGTATCTTAAATGTTGCTGTATGCGAGCGTGATTAAAATTGAACATTACAAATGCAGCAAATAAAACTTTAAAAATTATGGATTTAAATATTTGAGTGTAACTAGATTTAAGAATTAAAAGAAAATTTAAAAGGGTAAAGACTAACAAAATGTATAAATTGATTGTATAATAATCATGGTCTTTAAATGTTGCAAACCATAAGATAACATAAACTATAGTGAACAGAAATAGTATAATATTATTAAATGCAACAACCTTATTTGATTTTTTTATTAAAAATATATTTACAACAAAAATAATAGCAAAGAAGACTAACGTATATCTGTGGAAATATTGGTTTAACCATAGGCCTTTTATATTTTGTATGACTGCGTTTATTTGCTCTTTATCCATTTCCCAGATAGGAAAAATTGTGGTAGAGAAATAAGCTGTTGCATTTTTTAGGTTATAGTTTTTTGCATAAATAACCCAAGCTCCAATTAGGGAAATAACACCAACAAATGAAACAATTGTTTTTAGTGGGCTCTTAAAGAGAAGATTGTTTTTGTATCCTATTTTGTTTATTTTCAATAATTCAATAATAAGAATAACTCCCAAAGAAGAAAAACTCATTAATGCCGTAATTTTATATGAAGCGGCTATAAAGAAAAACAATATTGACAAATACAATGAACGCATGTTACTTGCCAAATAATACTTAAAGAAAAAATACCAAGCAATAAATGTGAATGCTAATGCACTCATATCCGTAAGAAAGTTATTCCCATAATAAACAAGCACTGGTGAAGTGAAAAACAACAAAGTGCCGCTTATTGCCCAAAAATTATCATCTAATAATATTCTAAATGTTTTAAATAAATAAAACAAGCCAATAATAAAAATCAATGTATTTACAAAACGATAAATAAAGTCATTATAACCAAATACCTTATATAATGATGCTATGAAATAATATCCAAATGGAATTTCACTTGGAGCACAAAAACTTGATGTTTTATTGTTTGATGTTAAATTATGTGTTTGAGGATTAAAAAAAGACATACCATTTTGGAAATAATTCAAAGCTAATGATGCACAATCTGCCTGCCTCCAATGATGTACGGATTGAGGACGCTTAAACAGTATTGATGGATAATCATACGCAAAAATAAATATGAGCAACAAAAAAGTAACCCATACTTTATAATTCATTATTTTTTTTACCATCACTAATTATGTAATATTTTTTTCAAAAGTAAAATATTTTTATTAAAACAATAAATAATTAACAAATAACTATTCTCTAATTCAACTAACCACTTTTTATTACTTGATTTTCTACAACCTAAATATTGTTAATGTAAATAAAAAGAAATAATTTTGCATTATATTTTGTATTTAACATAAATGATAATAGAAATGAAAAAACTTAATAATGTAATACGTAAAATTTTAACAATTATTATTCTATTAGGATTAACTATTGGAAATTCATATTCTCAAGAAATAATCAACACTCTAAAACTTGATAGCTTATTTAAAATACTTGATGAAAATAATAAATTTATGGGAAGCATTGCTATATCTCATAATGGGAAAATAATTTATTCAAAAACAATAGGATACGATGACATTAAAACAAATAAAAAGTCAAGTATAAATTCAAAATACAGAATAGGTTCTATATCCAAAATGTTCACCGCTTCTTTAATATTTAAAGCAATTGAGGAAAAGAAAATAAAACTATCTCAAACAATTGACAAATTCTTCCCTTCTATCGAAAATGCAAACAAAATAACAATATCTAATTTATTAAATCACAGAAGTGGTATTTATAGTTTTACTGACGAAAAAAATTACTTAAAATGGAACACTATACCAAAGTCAGAAAATGAAATGATTGAAATTATAGCAAAAGGAAAAAGCAAATTTGAACCAGACTCTAAAGCAGAATACAGTAATTCAAACTATATATTGCTTAGCTATATACTTGAGAAAATTTACAATCAGTCTTTTAACATTATTTTAGGCGAAAAAATAATAAAACCATTAGAACTTAAAAATACATATCTGGGAAGAAAAATAAACATAAACGAAAATGAATGTTTATCTTACAAGTTAATTATTAATTGGACAAAAGAGCCAGAAACAGATATATCTATTCCTTTAGGTGCAGGGGGAATAGTTTCTAACCCAATTGATTTAGTGAAATTTATTGAAGAGCTATTTGCAGAAAAGATAATAAACAAAAAGAGCTTGGAACAAATGACTAAAATAAAAGACAATTATGGAATGGGAATATTCCAATTCCCTTTCTATGAGAAAAAAGGATATGGACATACTGGAGGTATTGATGGATTCTCTTCTATTTTAGCATATTTTAATGACGATGATTTGGCCATTGCTTTAACTTCAAACGCAACAAATTTTGATAATAACAACATCGTTATTGGAGCTTTAAGTGCTTACTTCAATAGGCCTTACGATATACCTTCTTTTAAAAATGTTGAACTTAAATCAGAAGATTTAGACAAATACTTAGGTATATATTCTAGCAAACAAATACCTTTAAAGATAACAATAAATAAAGAAAACTCTATTCTAACTGCTCAAGCCTCAGGGCAACCTTCTTTCAGTCTTAATGCAACAGACAATGATACTTTCAAATTTGATCCAGCAGGTATAACAATAATATTCAAAACAGAACAAAAACAAATGATATTAAAGCAAGGAACTGGAGAATATATATTTAATAAAGAATAATCATAATCTGCAAATTTTTGTTCACCTCAAAGGTAATAATTTGAGCAAATATTACTCTTTTTTTTAATTGTTTAGGATGCTATTAAATATTTATCATAAATATAACTCTTGACTTTTTTAGTGAACCTTAAGTCCTAATTTTTCTTTAATCTCTTTATTATAATTTTAATTGGACTTAAAAAAAAAACTATTTATATATTTTTTTTACATATTGATGCTTTTAAGATAATTTCATTTATTTTGCTACTTTCTTAAAATTTATTTTATATATTTGTCGAAATTTTTTATTTTTTTTAATTGATTATGAGTAGAATAATATTACTAATTACTATAGCAATATTTTGTTTCATTATAGAAAGTAATAGCCAAACAAAAAATGATGTACAAGAGCTGAACCTTAATGGACAGGTAATGTCAATCAAAGAAGTGGAGTTTGAAACTATAGGAAAAAATGGAGAAACATCTAAAAAAAATATTAAATCTAATATTTTAAGAACTTTTAATTATAAAGGTTATGATGTAGAAATAAATATTTACGATGAAAATAGTAAAATATTTGAAACTTGTAATAAAAAATATGATGATTTTGGAAATTTAACTGAAAAAAGTAAATCTAATGGATCTGGTGTTGTAATAGAAAAAAATGTTTATCAATATGATGAATTGGCAAATGTAATTGAAGAAATAGAATATGCTAAAGATAATTTATTTGTTAGTAGAAATACTTGGAAATATAATGGCACAGGAAAGGTTATAAAACATAATAAGTATGATGTTAATGGAAATGTTATTTGGAAGTCAACTCTCAAATATGATAATTCTGAAAATATTATAGAAGAAATTGAGTATGATGAAAAAGGCAATATTGAAAACAGGTGGACATGGAAATATGATAGTAAAGGGAGTCCAATTGAGGAGAATGAATACGATACGGATGGGCTTCTTAGAAGTAGATACACTTGCAAATATTACTATTTAGAAAATAAGGTTTTATTAAAAAACTATAATTCGCAAGAAGAACTCATTGAAAAAAGAATATTAAAATATGACAAAATAGGGAATGTTATAGAAAGAAGTAGATATAATCCAGATGAAACTCTTAAAGATAAAACAACTTGGCTTTATGATGAGTTTGGAAATCAAATAGAACTAAACATTTTCAATACAGATGAAAGTATTAAAGAAACTACAGTTTATAAATATGATAAAAAAGGAAATAGAATTGAAGTTTTAAAATACAATGGGGCTAAAATTTTAAAAGAGAAATGTATATATGAGTATGATAAAAAAGGAAATAGAATTGAAGAAATAGAATATAATGAATCGGGGGAAATAGCTAGACGTACATCATATAATGGATATGATAATAAAAAAAATTGGACTCAAAAAATAACATATTCTTATGATAAAAATTCTAATCCCTTAAATACTACTGTTATTGAAAGGCAATTTACATATTTTTAAAAGAAAAAAAACAATAGAATATTTTAAAAAAAATAATGTGTTTAATTAATACATTTATTTGCTATAATGAAAATTTGCTTAAACATTTATTTATTTTTTTACTTTTTAAGTTTTAGTATAACTTCTTTTTCTCAAAAAAGGATAATAGAAAATTCATCAATAGGTTTTAGTTATGGTAAGTATTTTTTAGAAGGATTAGATAACTCCTCCTACTTTTCTGCTGCTTCCCCATATTCAATTAATTATAAAATTAGTTTAGGCAATAGTGTAAAACTTAAATTAGAATATGAAAATTTAAATTACAGTGAAATCTTATTTGATGCTAATATTGATAAATATATTTCAGGTTTACAATTTAATGTTAGTAATCTTTTCTTAAGATCCAATAATTCAGATAAATTTAAAGTGTTTCTGGGATTAGGAGTATCGTATTCTAATTATAAGATTTATTTAAATTATTTAAACCAAAATTACAGTTTTAACAATATATTATTTCAGCCAGAACTTATCTTTTCATATAAATTATCGCATCGTTTTGAGCTGGCAATTAATAATTATTATGTTCAATTTGTTAATGAAATTAATGAAAAAAATAAAGTCCAATTGTTTTATTCTGGAATAAATATAAATATATTTCTTTCTAAAAATAATATGGAGAGCAGATATTGCATGTATAATAAAGAAAGAAAAGAGTTAAACAAAAATATCGCAAATGTTCTGGACTCAATTAATAATGATATATCCAATTGTAAAGATTCGGTGGAAACTTATTTTAATTTGTATAAACATCAGGAAAGCATAAATAGCCTTAAAAATGTATTAAAATATAATAATAATATGTTCTCAAAAAAGACCAAAAGTTATAAGCAAGCTTTTGTTAAAATTAACAATTTGGATTCGAATGTTTCTAAATTGAAAAATGTTTTAAATAATCATTTTGGAACTCAAAACCCATATGATAGTACTAAATATTATATACAAATAGGAGCTTTAGACAATGAACATCAACAGTATTATTTTATTGAAAAGTATCATATAGTTAATGATATCGTATTAAAAAATGATGTTGGCAATATGTTTAAATATTTAATAGGCCCTTATGATAATTATAAAAAAGCTTCAGAACATCAACAAGCAATAACTAATAATGGGTGTAGTGATTGCTTTATTGTGGCTTATCTTAATGAACGACAAATTGCTTTAGATTATTCATTTAAGCAAAAAATAAAACCTAATAAAAATAACAATAAAAATGTTGGAATCGTTTTTAAAATTCAAATAGCGGCAAATGTAAAACCTGATATGGAATACTATTTCGCTCAAAAATGTAATATAACTCAAAAAATAGATGTAATAAAAGAAGGGACACTATATAAATATTTATTAGGAAAATTTAAAACATATAAGGAAGTTAATGATGCTATTACAAAAATAAAATCAGAAAGTTCTTGTAAAGATATTTTTATTGTAGCTTTTAAAAACTCCGAAAAAATAGATGTAAAAGATGCTATAAAATTGATTGAAACAGAACAAGATTAAGGCAATGAATTCTTAAAATCGTTATATCTGTCAATAAATTTCTGATTCCCTGTACAACCTAAATCACTTTTCTTTTTATTTATTGCAGTTATTCTATCGCCAGGATTAGGGTGAGTACTTAAAAATGCTGGCGTATTTCCTGCTGTTCCAGCTTCTTCTAATTTAACAAAGAAATCGCCAGAACCTGCAGCATTATATTCTGTTGGACACATATAAATAACAGAATAATTATCCGCTTCTCTTTCATTATCTTTACTATATTGCAAGGTTAGTAAGCTAGTTGCTATGTTCGTAAGTGTTCCTTGGCTTCCTTTTCCTAAAACAATATCAAAAAGCATCGAAATACCATACGTTTTTGTAAGCATGTCTGTAGAATGACGTCTATCTGCATGAGCAATTTCATGTGCCATTATGCCTGCAATTTGATCTTCTGTATCTAAATATTTTATTAATCCTGTATATACATACAAATAACCTCCTGGCACACAAAAAGCATTCAGTGTCTCATCATCCTTTATTATTTTGGTTTCCCATGCAAAATCATCTTTATAATAAACCTTGCCACTGTTCAATATTTCATTTACTATCCTTCTTATATGTGAGTATGCTACAGGGTATTGCGTCTCACTTAATATTGGATATGTTACAGAGTCAGAAGCAATTTGCGCACTAACCTGTTGACCTAATTTAATATCTTCATTTATTGAAAATATATTAAAAGAATTATCATCAGGATTTTTTTTCTTACAACTATTTGAAATAATTCCAATACTAATAATTATCGTAGCAAACAGTAAATGAGTAACTTTTAACTTCATAATTTTATTTATTAAAAATGTTTATAAAAAAAAATCAAAGTAATAAAAAAAACATCAATAAAAATCAGCTTGTCTTGTTTATTTTTATTGAATAAGAATAATTAGTAGGTTTGGAGCTCTCTGTATAAGTATAACTTATTGCTAATTTACTATCTTGCTTTTTGATAGGCAAAACAAATGATATCTTAGTTTTAACTTTAGATTTGACTCTTATGCCATGATTTTTTGCCTTTTCATATTTAAGAAGTTTGACTAATCTTATTGCTTCTTCGTCACACCCATAACCAATACCTTTTATAACATTAACGTTTAAAACTAACCCATTGTCGTCAACTTCAAATTCAAGCAAAACAAGACCTCCTATTCCTTTTTCTAAAGCTAATGATGGATATTTTAAATTATCTTTAATAAAATTTTTGAAAGCTTTACTCCCTCCTGGATATTGAGGAGTATTTATAAACTTTTTTTCTTTTTTATATTTATTTTCCATTACTTAATTTTAATATGCCGATAATTCTGTCATGTTTAATTCCCAATTCTGTATTGTAAACATAAATACTATACAAATTATTTGTTTCCCTATGGCTTCCCTCAAAATAAGTTTCATCTAAAACATTTTCGCCATTTGGTAAAAACATATAAAAATAATTATAGTAACCCTGTTTCAACAATAGTTTTAATTCATACATTTTTCTTTGATAATTATACACCATCTTATATCTATTATCAATCGCATAATTATTAAAACCTCCTCCAACATAAACTCCTCCATCTATAATCGGATAATTAGTTTTTAGAAAAAAATGAACCAAAACATACTCACTCTCTGTTTCTGAATTATTATTATCCTCTGTCTTTATAATAAAATTACCATCAATATCTGGGCGTGTAGAATAAACTTCAAAACGCTTTGAGGACTCTGGAATTAGGTTTACCTTTATTGTATCCTCATAAAGAATATTATTTATCCCAAAAGAATTATAGCGTAAACTCTTTATATCTAAAAATCTATACTCATTACTCCCATTAAAAACATTATCTCTATCATTATTATAAATTAGGTTATTTCCGTTGACATACTTAGGTTTTAAGCTACTTATTGCGTTATCCCATCTATTATTTTGATTAACTACTACTTTTAAGTCGGTATAAGGATTCATTACATTATAAGTACCTGTATTTATGGTAAAATCTATTTTTTGCTTATAAAATTTATCCTCAATATTTATTGCTTCTTTTATATTTGCATTAATAGTTATTAAACTTTCATACACAATAAACCTTTTTGTGAAAATAATACTATCCTTTTTCCCATCTGGATAAACTTGCAACACATAATTCCCTGATTTGGTTATTTGCATCATATCGTCTGGAATACTCGCTTCATAATGAATATATGAAATCAATCTATTAAATGAAAATTTATAATCCCTTATATATCCTTCTGCAAAACCTTCAATATATTCATTAGGTTCAAGGATTGATTTCTCCCAGTTATAATCGCATAAATACACAGTGTAATTATAGTCTTTGTAATTATGACCCATTACATCAAACGATAATTTTAGCTTATCTCTTGAGTTTAACAAAATCTCTGGCGACGAAAGCATAACACCTTTAGTCAATTCAATTGACTTTACACAGTCTGTATAAGAACTGTTTTTATTATTTATCCTATCTTTTACATAATAATCGGCTTCTTCATTTTGTGCTTTAAGAGCAAAAGTAAAGAATAGGTTACACAATAATAATAATTTGAAAAGAATTGAATTTGTTGATATTTGCATTAATACATTTGTTTAAAGCATTGGATAAAATTTTGTTATCTATATTTTATTTACCAAATTATTTTTAATTGAAAAAGACACTAACTCAGCTATATTCTTAGATTGAGTTTTCTGTAATAACACGGAACGATGTCCTTCAACGGTTCTTACACTTATAAATAATTTATCACTAATTTCACTATTACTCAAGCCATCACAAACATGTTGTAGTACTTCTTTTTCTCTTTTTGTCAGCTTAAAATCAAGCTTTATATTTTCGCTATTAGAACCATTTCCTGAAAATTCTGATATCTTGTTGTAAATATAATCGGGAATAGTTTGATTTTCATCAATAATTCGTTTTATTGCATTATCTAAATCTTCAATATTGTTAATCTTATTCGAATCAATTTCATTAAAACTCCCTATGATTGTTGCCTTGCCGTTTATATTTGTTAAACCAAAAAACAACTCAACATTAATTTCCTTCTTATTCTTATTAAGAAACACTGTTTCAAATTGAGCTTTCCTATCAATACCTGAAAGGCATCGAAAAACCTTATTCCTGAAAAAATCTAAACTTCCCTTATGTATAATATCATAAAAGTTTATTCGAATAATCTCTTCTTTGGAATACAAAAGAGTTTTATGAAACTTATTATTCGCAAAAATAATTTTGTTCTCTTGCATGATGAAAGTTCCATAGAGTGAATTTTCTAATAATATTTTAAACTTACTTTCTGTTGTTTCTATAATTCTTTGATGTTTCTCTAAACGTCGAGAAATTGAGGAAATAAGCTCATCATAATCAAATGGTTTCGTTATGTAATCATCTGCACCAAGTTGTAATCCCAACCTAATGTCTGACAATTCTGCATTAGCTGTCAAGAATATAAAAGGAATTGTTGCTGTATTGTCTTCCTTCTGCAATATTTGGCAAACTTCTAATCCGTTTTTTCCTGGCATTCTAATATCGCATATTATAAGGTTAGGTAAGAATTCTTGTGCCATTTTTATTCCCTCTTCACCATTAATTGCAGCATGTACAATATAACCCTCTAATTCTAATGCATCAACAATTGTATTTCTTGATGTGTCATCATCTTCTATAATTAGAATTTTTTTCATTCAAAAGTTATTTTTCATTTTTGTTATTTGTTATAACAAGCAATTTTTTTAAGTTTAAAGAACAAATTTACTAAAATTATATCAAAAAGAATAATTATCATTAAAAAATATATTATATCATTTTTCTTAGATGGAATTTTATTCAACATTCTTATTTGTAAAATTAAAATTTCACAAAGCGGGTATATAAGTTAGGATTCTTAAAATGTGTTCCATCAATAAAACATGTATCAGGAAAAAAAACAATATTATTTAGGAAATTATCTATTTCATTTTGACTCATTCCTGTTTTTTTAAAATTATAATTTGATTTATGTGCTTTCATTTTTTCTATTGATTTTTTCGATGTTTCGCTAACGGGAACAGAAACAAAACTATAACTTATCTGCTTCGTTTTTAGTAATTGTATACATTTATTCATGTATTCATTATTTATTGGCGAAATAATTCCTGAAGCTTCTTTTGTTTTTTCGTTTTTAGGAGTTATGTTTGATTTTTCAATGATAGGTATTTGGCTTAAATAGTATAATTTTTGTTTTTTTATTTGTTCCCAAACAATAGGGCTAAACTCATTATAATATTCTTTTTTCAAAAAGGGTTTTAGAAAATACTGAAAGGTATAGATTTGATCAAGATTATTCGATAATATAAAAGGTGAAACAAGGAATACTACTTCTTCTGGCTTATTATTTTGTAAAAAGTTTTTTAATAAAACATAATATCCTGCAAAACTAATGGTTTGGTTCGAACATAAAGAGTAGATGGAGTCATTGTAATCTTGGTTATTAAATAATTGCTGTGCGACACTATCGCCAATTATTAAAACTTTAGTCTTTTTCTTTTTCTTTTTACTTTTTAATATTGATAAGATGATTTCTTTACCATTTAGGTTATACTTTAACGGACCAATTGCGTATGGGATTATAAATATAACTATTAAAGAAAAAATGGTGGTAAAGATTAAAAAACGTTTCATTATTAAATCTTAGTTTCTCAAAATTGAAAATAAATGAATTCATTTTGAGTTTTCCCAAAAAGAAAGATTAATGACACTATTACTAAATAAACAAACCATCTTGAAATAATTTCTATGTTAAAATATTGTCTGTTTAGATTAATATGTTTTAATAAACGTTCAAATACTCCGTTCAGATCCAATGCGTGTTGTTTTGTCCTTTGCGCCCATTCTACTACTATTAAAAACAATATAAATGACACTGGTTCGATAAAATTTCCTTTTGGAATATTGAATAAGGATAACGAAAATATTTTCTTATAAATAACTAGCGCATCATTAAATGTGCCTGCTCTAAATAATACCCATGCTAAAACGGTTAGTAAAAATGTAAATAATATTTGAATGAACTCTTTTGAATTAGGCAAAATCCTTCCTATCGCAACAATATCTAGATGATCCCTGTTCTTATTACTTAATAGTAAGGGTAGAAAATAAACAGCGTTGATAAGCCCCCAAACTACAAATGTCCAGCTTGCTCCATGCCAAAATCCACTAACTGCAAACACTATAAACGTATTGCGTATTTGAAAAAGCTTGTTACCTCTATTGCCTCCTATTGGAATATAAACATAATCTCTAAACCATGTGCTTAATGAAATATGCCAGCGTCTCCAAAATTCTGCTATATCTCTCGAAAAGTATGGAAATGCAAAATTCCTCATTAAGTTAAATCCTAAAAGTTTTGACGTCCCAATTGCTATATCTGAATATCCAGAGAAGTCCCCATATATTTGAAATGCAAAGAATATTGATGCAACCAAGAGCTCACTCCCATCATATAAGTTCGGATTAGCGTAACAATACTTTACATATTCTGCACAAGTATCTGCAACTACCATTTTTTTATACATACCCCAAAGTATCTGCCGCATACCATCTACTGCTTCTGGGTATGAAAAAACTCTTTTTTGCGAAAATTGTGGAAGCAAATTTTTTGCTCTTTCAATAGGGCCTGCAACTAATTGTGGAAAAAAACAAACAAACGCTTGATAAGCTATAAAATCTTTCGTTGGTTCTAGTTTCTTTCTATAAATATCTATTGAATAACTCATTGATTGGAATGTGTAGAAACTTATACCTACTGGAAGGATGATTTTCAATGTTGTCAAATCAAAGGAGCCTCCAAATAAAGTGAAAACCCGGTGAAACTGCAATGAAAAGAAATTAAAGTACTTAAAGAAGCCTAATATTACTAAGTTTAATATAATTCCTAGTGCTAACAATAATTTCCTGTTATTCGCATTTTCCTGCTTCCATATAGCTAGACCTACAAAGTAATCAATTCCAGAACTTCCTATTAATAATATCAGAAAACGCCAATCCCAACTACCATAAAAATAATAACTAGAAACTAATAGAAAAGCGTTTTGAACACGTGTGTTATACTTAAAAACAAACCAATATAACAAAAAAACAATAGGCAGAAATATTGCAAACTCAATAGAATTAAATAGCATAAGAACTTAATTTTGAAAAAAATCAGTTATTGTTTTAGCTATATATCTAACTTCTTCTTCTGTTAATTCATAATATAATGGCAATCTAATTAAGCAATCAGAATATAGATCAGAAAAGGGTAGGGTGCGCCCATCATGTTTCCCTTCATAATATGGAGATTTGTGCAATGAAAGATAATGAAATACGGCTAGAATTCCTTGATCTTTTAAGCGGGCTATCAATTTTTCTTTTTGCTCTCCTGTTTTACAAACAATGTAGAACATGTGCGCATTATTTGTTGCGTAATCAGGGATGTAAGGCAGTTTTATAAAACCATTCTTTTCAAGAGGGGTTAATAAGTCATTATATAAATTCCATATAAACTTTCGTTTATTTTGGATTAGCTCAATGTTTTCAAGTTGTGCAAATAAAAATGCTGCTATAATGTCCGATGGTAAATAGGAAGAACCTATATCAACCCATGAATATTTATCAACTTCTCCTCTAAAAAAGGCTCGTCTATTTGTTCCTTTTTCCCAAATAATTTCTGCTCTCTTTTCAAACTGCGAATCATTTATAACCAGTAAGCCTCCTTCTCCTGAGATGATATTCTTTGTTTCATGAAACGAGAAGGCTGCCAAATGACCTATTGAGCCTAATGGTTTATTTTTGTAATAAGAGTCGATTGCTTGGGCTGCATCTTCTATTACAAATATATTGTTTTTATTTGCTATAGCCATTAATTTATCCATATCAACAGCAACTCCTCCATAATGCACAATAACAATTGCCTTTGTCTTTGCAGTTATTAACTCTTCTATTTTATCTATATCTAGATTGGGATTTAATGCACTACTATCGGCAAAAACTATTTTTGCTCCCCTTAAAACGAACGCATTGGCTGATGACACAAAGGTGTATGAAGGTATAATTACTTCATCTCCTTCTTTTATATCTATCAATATTGCAGCCATTTCTAGTGCATCCGTGCAGCTTGTCGTTAGTAAGCTTTTTTTGAATCCATATTTTTGTGCGAAAAATTCATGGCACTTATTTGTGTATTTGCCATTTCCTGAAATTTTACCAGAAAAAACCGCATCATATATATAATGTGCTTCTTTTCCTGTTAGGTAGGGTTTATTAAAAGAAATATTCATTTGTAAAAGGCTTATTTTATTTCTATTCTTTTTGTTATTGGTTCTCCTTTTTCTGTTGTCATTTTCAATAGATATAATCCTGGTGTATAGTTACTAACATTTAACTTATGGTAGTAAGTTGGGGTTAGTTCTTTTTCTAGTAATACTTTTCCTAGGATATCCATTAATTTTATTCCTGTTATTTTATTGTTTGTTGCTTTTATGTTTATGTTGCTAATTGCAGGGATAGGATACACATCTATTTTTGCTGTGCTGTTACTTACAACATTGTTTATACTTGTTCTCACTGCGCCAACGTTCTTTGTTTTTGTTGATGTACATCCATTTGCAGCTTTAACTGTAAGTTCTGGATTGTAGTAATTAAAGTCTTTATATTTAAATGTCGTATTTGGAATGCTTGCCACATCGCTACTATCATTTGTGCCAAAATCCCAATAATATGAATCTACGTTACCTATTGAGTTATCAAAAAATTCAACAGTTAAGAAGTCTGTACTATCAATAAAGAAGTCGAAGTCAGCCTTAACACCTTCTAATACTGTAATGTTTATCCCTTTTTCTGCAATACATTCTTTTGATTTTACGCTTACTTTGTATATCATTGATGTATCTGGTTGAATAATTATTTCAGATGTAGTATCTCCCGTGTTCCATGTGAATTTAACACTATCTTTATAAAATACTGAAACCGTAACTTTTAGTTTTGTTTCGTTATATTGGCATATTGTCATGTCTGATGTAACTTTGGTTTCTAATGATGGTTTTATATATACAATAACTTTGTCGGTAGCAACGCAGTTCCCTGATTGTGCTGTTACAATATATACTGATGTATAATCTGGTTTTACTTTAATTGTGTTGCCAACACTTCCTGTGTTCCATTTAACTGAATTATTTCCTGTTGCGTTTAACATTGCTGAGTCTCCTTTACACATAGTAATGTTTTCACCTGCATCAATAGAGATAACTGAGTCAACGTTTACTAGAACTTGTTTTATCTCTGAGCATATTCCTGATGATATCGTAACAATGTATGCAGTAGTTTGAATAGGTTTAACTTTTATTGATGATGCGGACTCACCTGTACTCCATTTATAATTTGTTCCTCCGCCTGCTACTAATGTAGTGCTGCTTCCTATACAAATTGAATGTGATTCAGTTAATGTTGCTGGTATTTCTGTAACAATGTCCACTGTTGTTTCGTTTGTTGCTTCGCATGCTCCCTTTGTTCCTGTAACTGTAATAATTGAAGATGAAACGGGGGTAATTTCTGTATAACTGTTTGTTTCTCCATTACTCCATTGATATTTTGATGCACCTGAAGCCATTAATATGACTTTTCCGCCTTCGCATACTGGAGCTGTTTGCGTGATTTTAACACTTATTGGTTTATCAACAAATACTATCACTTCATCAGTCCCAGAGCATGTGCCGTTATATACTGTTACAATATATTGGGTGGATGTAGTTGGGGAAACTTCTATTGTTGGCATAGTTTCTAAATTACTCCATTTGTAGCTTGTCCCAATGCTTGTGCTTAATGTGGTTTTGTTACCTCTACATATTGTTTTGTTTTCGCCTGCATAAACAGTCATTTCGTTCCCAATGTAAACAATTACTTCGTCTGTATCTGTAAAACTACTCGATGATACGGTTACTCTGTATGTCGTATTTTCTGTTGGGGTAACTGTTATAGACTTTGTCGTTTCGTTCGTACTCCATGAATATCCAGTTCCTCCAGAAGCGCTTAATGTTGCTGACGAACCGTTGCAAACTGTAACGTCTGCTCCTGCATTTGCTGATGGCGTTGAATTTAAATAAACCTCAACTTCATCTGTAGCATAGCAATAGTCCTTATATACTGTAACTGTGTATATCGTTGTTACTAATGGTGAAACACCGATTGATTGAGTGTTCCCCCCATTGCTCCATTCATAACTTGTGCCACCTGTTGCAGTAAGTGTAATCGTTTCTCCTGAAGCTATTGTTGCGTCGTTACCTGCGTTTGCAGTTGGGGCGGTGCTTACTGATACGTTTATATTTCTTACATTTTTACAATTGTCTTTTGAATATACCGTAACGGAGTATTGAGTATTAGCTACGGGATAGAAAGTAACCAAACCATTTGTTTCGCCAGTGTTCCATTTATATGTATAATTAATATTGCTCAAATCAAATGTTAAACTTAATCCTGCACACATTGATGTATCTGTAGTCACATCTACTATTGGTTTTCCCAATACATTTACAACAACATTGTCCGTTGAATTAACTCCTCCAGTTGTTGAGCCTGTAACAGTATAGGTTGTTGTGATTGTTGGTTTTACATAAAATGCTGCTACTGTTTCACCTGTTTCTAACCATGAGTAAGTATCTGTTCCAACGGCCATAATAATAACGCTGTCTCCTTCGCATATTGTTTTATCACTTCCTGCATACACATTGTTTGAACTACTAACATCTACAGCTATTTCGTCTGATGATGTGCAGCCATTATTTGTTATTGTGACACTATACTTTGTTGTGCTAGTTGGGCTTACTGTAATGCTTTTTGATGTTGAGCCGTTGCTCCAACTGTAAGTTCCCGAAAATTTACAGTCTAATGTTAACGAACTTCCTGAAAACAAAATAGTATCATTTCCTAAGTTTACTTTGGAGAATGATTTAGCAATAATAACAACTTCATCTGTGTTTGAGCAACCTCCAGTGTTCTTCCCTGTAACTTTATAAGTGGAGTTTGATGTTGGCGAAACGTTTATGATTGAGGCTTTAACTCCGTTGTTCCATAAATATTCCGAACCTCCTATTGCACTTATACTGACGCTTTCTCCATTACAAATTGTTTTGTCAAAACCTGCACTAATAACTGGTATCGTTGACACAAACACTACAACATCATCCGTTGCCGAATTGGCTCCCGATTTAACCGTAACTTTATAGGTTGTTGTTTGTGTTGGTTGCACTGCTATGCTTTCGCTTGTTCCTCCATTGCTCCATGAATATATATCTCCGCCTTGTGCCGTTAGCACAATAATATCTCCTTCGCAAATAGTCTTATCCAAACCTGCGTTCGCTGATATTGGTGAAGTTTTAACGTTAACAACAATATTGTCTGTCGCTTTGCAACCATCGTTTGTGGTTATCGTAACTATGTAAGTTACATTTTCTGTTGGAAATATCGTAAATGTGTTGTTTGTACCTCCATTGCTCCATTGATATGTGGCGCCGCCTGTTGCACTTATTGTCGTTGCCGAACCCGAATTGACCGTAACATCTGCTCCTGCATTAGCCGTGCAATGAATTTCCTTTGATATAACAGGGAAAAGAGCAAAGTCAAAATTAGCACCCCATGTAATATTGTTGTTAACATTAACCCATGTATTGTCCGACCATTTTTCTATTGCCAATGTATCTCCCGAATTACATCCAGGTTGTGTTGACGTAATGGCTATCAAGTCTCCTTGGCTGTTATCTGGAATAGTAATAGTTATTGCAAAATTTGTTGTCACCTTTATTGGTGGATTAAATTCAAAGATAGTATATGAAGTTGTGTCTATATCTGCCATTTTAACTGCCTTTGATGTGCTTATTGCAGTTCCCGTTGGGAGCATCGTAGTTGAGTTAAGATTGTATATCTTTGCATAAACATCTGAGTTTGATGAATTAATCTTCACTGGAATAAATGCAATTACTGAATTAACAGTTATTATATCTGATTGCTTGTAGATCATCCCTTTTTCAAGGTCTCCAAAGTAATTATTTCCGTTTATATACCCCGAGTCAATTGGGTAAGCATAATCTATAACATTTACAGTTATGTTTTCTGCACATTGTTCCGCCCATGTTGATGTAAAGATACTATCTTCAGTATTTAAAAACCCGTTTATATAAACAACAACCGTATCCACAACATTACAAGAATAACTTGTATAAGTTACCGTGTAAGTCGTATTATTTATTGGTGAAACACTGTTAACCAATCCCTCCTTGCCGTTGCTCCATTTGAAAGTATCTTCCGCTGTATAGTTATTATTTACTATAAATAACTCAATGCTATTTCCATAATTAATAATAGTGTCATTAATCGTTTTTATATCGCAGTTTTGAGAGTAACTTAGTAAATAGTTAAAAACTACAAAAAGGCTTAGTATAACTTTCTTCATGATATTATTTGTATTAATTAGTTCACAAAAATAATTAAATTCTTTTTTAATAAGAAAATAATATCAATAATAATACCTTTTTTTTCGATACAATCTGAAATATAAACCATAAACCATCTCCCTAACTCTTATTAATCAATACTTGAAGCAAGATGTGACTTGGAAAATAATTTATCACGCTCTAAAGAATTTCACCTATTTTTTTATTTGGATTCTTTTTCAATCGTCTTTTGTATGGAATCAATTAGCATATTGGAAAAGAGCTTTGATCCCTCTTCGTTTAAGTGTGATATATCTGCAAACAGTTGAGGTTTATTTAGAAATGTAGAATCATTTGAATAATCAAAAAACTGGATGTTATTTCTTTTTGCAATTTCTTTTGCAATTATTAAAGAATAGTCCGAATGATTATAGCTTGTAAAATAAGGAGAGCACACAATATAAAGCTTAACGTTCGAATTTTTACAATCCTGAATAAATGACTCATAAGCTTTAATTTTTATGCTGTCTATTTCATATTTTGACGAGCTACTGTCGATTTCTATTGAACCCACTAGCGTCTTATTTAATGGGATATAACCTTTTATATCTCCCTTCCTCCTTTTATTAAATTCTGTATTCCCAATAGCAATTGTAAATATTGATGAATTATAAGGATATATGAATGATGGCATTTTTAATCGCTCATATTTGCTTTTTAGTTCTATAATTGAGCGCATCTCTGGATGCGTCTTGTAATATGGTAATAGTGACGATAATCTGTCATAACTGTTTTGATTTTCTTCAAACTCTTTTCCTATAAAATCTAAAATAATAATTTTTGGTGAATACCTTTTCAACACTCCTTTAAGCACTGCTGAATGATAAAACATAAAATTACCATCACGGCCAACATTATAATAAGATAAGTTTAAGCGTTTTTCGAAAAGAGTGGGATAGTAATGATGATTTGCTCGGGACGAACCAAATATTAGCAAATCAGCTGTTGTTTTTTCTATTGAATAAGTCGTTCTGTATTGTAACCCACTTTCTTGCTTAAAATAAAAATAACCAAGAATATTCCCAATAAAAAAGTCTAGACTAAATATAATTGTAAAAAGAACAACTAGTTTTACTAGAAAAAATTTATACGGATTCTTTTTGATTTTATAAATTAAGATTTTTATCATAATGTTAAAATTGAAAATAAATAAATTGTCCGCCATCAAAAACTCCCATTAACAAAATGATAATAACTAATGCAGCATAAGACAGATTGCGGACTAGCCAGCGCTTATTATTAAAAAACGAAAAGTTTCCCTTATAATACTCTTTTTTTAACTCAACTAAGAATAAGATAATTATTGCTAAAAACGAAAAAATCATAATCGATGGGTTTTCTATAAAAATAGCTCCCTTTGATGTTAAAATTTTCTTTACTATCATAAATGCATCACTTACATTATTCGCTCTGAAGAATATCCACGCAAAACATGACAACATAAAGGTTATCAATATTTGAAACACATTGTTGATTAGAGGAAACTTTACTAATCCTGTAAATTTGTTAATTTTATCCCTAAACCCTTTTGATACAATTGCAAAAACCAAGTAAAAACCATTCAAACCTCCCCAGATAATATACGTCCAATTCGCTCCATGCCATAAACCACTAACGGCAAAGACTATAAATAAATTGAAATACCAACGTGGAACCGAAACCCTGTTCCCTCCAAGTGAAATATACAAATAGTCTTTAAACCATGTGGATAAAGATATATGCCAACGCTTCCAAAACTCCGAAATATTCCTTGCAAAATAAGGGCGATTAAAATTTGTCATCAATTTAAAACCCATAATTTTTGCCGTACCTATTGCTATATCTGAATATCCCGAAAAATCACAATAGATTTGAAACGCAAAAAAGATTGTAGCCAAAATAAGTGTAGTCCCATTATGCTCAGTAGGATTGTTATACACAGTATTTACATAAATTGCCAATCTGTCTGCAATAACAATCTTCTTAAAAAAACCCCATAATATTAATCTAAAGCCCTCTGCAACTCTATAATAATCAAAATCATACTTTTCTCTAAACTGATGCAACAAATTCTGTGGACGTTCAATAGGCCCTGCAACAAGTTGTGGATAAAACATAACATACAAAGAATAAATACCAAAGTGTCTTTCCGCTTTCTGATGACCTCTATACACCTCTATTGTATAACTCATTGCTTGAAATGTATGAAACGAAAGACCTACAGGCAAAAGAATTGATAAATATGGAATAGGATTATCCAATCCAAATCCATGCATTAAAAAAGAAAAATTTGTATTAAGAAAATTATAATACTTAAAAATAGCAAGAACTCCTATATTTGCGATCAAGCTAAATATTAAAAAAAGCCTCCGACGACTTCCTTTAGCATTTTCTATATATATACCCGCAAAATAATCAATAACAATCGTAAAACCCAAAATAAGTATATAAATTGGAACAAAAGCCATGTAAAAATAACAGCTACTTACCAATAACAAAAACCATCTCTGCTTGTATGGTATCATAAAATACAAAGAAGTTACAACAATGAAAAAAAATAAAAAGTGAAATGAATTAAAAAGCATAATCTATTAAATTTCTATTTATTATTATGGTTACACTAATATTCACACAACTATTACATACTCCAAAAACGCTTCCAATAATTTGATTACTGAAAACATTTCTACTCCTAATTACAATATGTAATAACCTGCATTAATTGGATGCAAGTATAAAACTTTTTTTTTAATTTATAATGATTTTTTTTTTAATATCATGTGAATTTGAATTGGAGAACGACTAATCTCGTTTTCCAATTCATAAATAATTATGGCAATAACTGCAATTACACCTTTAATGTGCCTGCTACTGTACCCAAATTTTGTAATAACTGTATTTGTTGACTACGATGTCGTAGGAAAGAGTGTCTTATCCTCAGTTTTAACAATCCAAACATCTCCTAATTATCCATTAATGCCGTCTCATTATCCATTTTTTTACTCATAATTCGAAATTTGCTGTCATTCGTTATTTTTTTATCTAAAATGACAGGAAGAAAGTAGGTAATTTTACTATTTTCGTATATCCTTTAGTATATAAAACCTTCCAAATAATTCCTGTATTTACGTATATTTTGTAGTTTTAAACAATTGTAATTTTGCCATACTTAAACAAACAAATAAATAATAAATAAATAAATGTTAAGAAAATATACTATTTTTGTTACATTATTACTTGCAATCGCATTGCAGGCTTATAATCAAAGTGCAACAAAAGCGTATTATGCCCTAAATTTAAAAGAGGGAAAAGCCGAAATAGAATATCTCAAACAAAATGCAAAAGAATATTATAATCAAGGAAACGAAAAATATAACTCACAAAACTATCTCGGAGCTATCAAAGATTATAATAAGGCAATAGAACTAAACCCTAACTTTGCTTGGGCATATTACAATTGCGCTAATGCAAAACGCAATTTGCAAGATTACACAAACGCAATTGAAGATTATAACAAGGCAATTGAGTTAGACCCTAACGATCCAGAATTCTATAACAATCGAGGCATTGCAAGATATTGCTTGCATAACTATGAAAACGCTATTACCGACTACAATAAGGCAATTGAACTAAACCAAGACTTTGCATTAGCGTATTATAATCGTGCAGAAGCAGAACGCAATTTAGAAAACAACAATGAAGCCTTAAGAGACTACAGCAAAGCAATAGAACTAAACCCTAATCACGCAAAATCATATTACAGCCGAGGAATTGTTAAATTTAACTTACAAGATTTCGCTGGTGCCTGTTCTGATTGGCACATAGTCTTAAACATGGGATACTCTTTAGACAAAGCAACAATAGAAAAATTATGTAAATAAAATAATTTACATCACTACAACCATCCAACTATTACGTAGCGCTTCCACTGTTTCGCCTGACTGAATATCAAGCCTTACTGAGAGTATATAAAAACATTCATCTTGTTGTTTAATATAGGATTTATATTAAATTTATTTTTAGGATAATCCTAATTAATATTTTTTTTTTGATAATAGATGTTGTAAAAGATTGAATTTATATCTTTACGGACCGAAAATATATAAATAATGTTAAAAGAAAAGATTGCTATAATTGTTCCTTTGTATAATGATTGGGATTCGTATGATTGTTTGTTGGAGGATATTTTAAAGTTTAAGAAAGAGCATACAGATATTTTAATAGATAATTTTGTGATTGATGATTCGTCGTCAGTTATTCCAGATGTTTATAATGAAGAAATAAAAGAGGTTTTGCGTTTGAATACCAATGTTGGTCATCAAAGAGCAATATCGGTTGGATTGAGCTATGTAGTCGATAATTATGATTATGATGCGATAATTGTAATGGATGCTGATGGAGAGGATAAGGTTTTAGATATAGATTTATTTTTAAAAGCTTATAGAAATGATAGAACGCAAATAATATTTGCGGAGCGAGGTAAGCGTCATGAAGGACTAAGGTTTCGATTGTTTTACTTCATTTATAAGATTATTTTTCATGCATTGACTGGTACTAAAATTAATTTTGGGAATTTTTGTATAATACCTATTAATATAGGAAAGAAGTTGGTTCATGTTTCAGAGATATGGAATCATTTTGCATGTGGTGTTATTCGTTCGAAAAATAAGTATGAAACAGTTATTATTGAGCGAGGCGTTAGATACAAGGGGAAGTCAAAGATGAATTTTACGTCATTGATAATACATGGATTGAGTGCGGTATCTGTTTTTATGGATAAGGTTGCAGTTAGGTTGATAATTATTATGGGTTTAGGTGTTTTTATAGCGTTTTTAGGTATAGTAGTTGTGTCTTTTTTTAAGCTTTTTACAGATATGGCAATTCCAGGTTGGGCAACGTCAGCGGTTATTGGTTTTATAATTATTTTACTGCAATCGGTTTTGATAATTTTGTTTATAGCATTTATGGTTTTGAATAATAAGAATCAGAAGCTTATAATTCCGATAAGGGATTATAAGGAGTTTTTGGGAGATATAATAAAGGTAGGAGTTTAATGGAGTTGTTATGAAGTATATAGGTAAAGAGTTGGATGTTTTTGAGATTGCTACTAATTGGAAGGGATATTTTGGGAATATGTTTAGAGATTATATTGGAGGACATGTTGCAGAGGTTGGAGCTGGTAGTGGAGGTACAACTCAGTTTTTGATAAATGCTAAAGTTAGTAAATGGGTTTGCTTGGAGCCTGATAAGAGTTTGTCGGAAGGTATATTAGGAAAATTGAGAGATTTGGGTGTTGAAGGGAATGTTGTTGTTCTTAATAGTAAATTGGATTGTTTGCCTGATGAGGAGAGGTATGATACTATTGTTTATATTGATGTTATAGAACATATTGAGGATGATATTGGAGAGCTTTTGATTGCAAAGAATCGATTGAAGGTTGGTGGTAGTTTGATAATTTTAGCTCCTGCTTATAATTATTTATTTACAGAGTTTGACAAGGCAATTGGTCATTATAGGAGGTATAATATGCGAATGCTTAAAAGTATTGTTCCGAAAGAAATGAAGTTAGAGTTTGTGAGATATTTGGATAGTGTTGGTTTTTTTGCATCATTGGCAAATAAGTTGTTATTGAAGTCGTCCAATCCGACAATTAAACAGGTTAAATTTTGGGATAATGTTTTGATTAGAATAAGCATTGTTATGGATAGAGTTTTGTGTTATAGGTTTGGTAAAACAATTATTGGTGTTTGGAGAAAATGAGAGAAATTATAAATAATTGTGGTATTTGGAAGTTCTTTCCTCGAATGCTATTTAGCTTTAGTGGTTTTCTGGTTTTTTTGTTGTTGTTATTGGTTTTTTATATTCGTTTGCATAATTTGAGTGTTCCTATTCCATATTTGGTTGCATATGAGCCTAATGTTATTTATTCATTGCAGAATTATATTTCGGGAGAAGGTTTGTACAATAATCCAGAATTACCGCATTATGCAATAACACAATATACCCCTATTTATTATAATGTTTGTTATTGGATGTCGTTTGTTTTTGGTACAGATGTGAACGTTCCATTGGATGTATTTTTTTTGAGTAGAACTGTTTCTCTTATTTTTAATTTTTTAACGGGCTTATTAATTTATTTGTTTTTATTTCGTTGTGTTGGGGTAAGCAGGTTTTTGTCTTTTGTGGGTTTTAGTCTTGTTTTTGTGTATATAGAACCTCATGCTTATTCTCGTCCAGACAGTGTTTATAATTTCATGTTTTTGCTGTCTGTTTGTGTTTTTTATTTAATGATAAGAAGTCAGCATTCTAAGCGCTATTTAGTTTTGTCAACATTTTTGGTAATTGTTACAATTTTCGCAAAGCAAACAGGCTTAATATTGGTTTTCATAAATAGTTTGTATTTTTTGTTTGCTAAACGTTATAGGTTATTAGCAATGCAGGTCTTTTTTTATTGTCTTTTTTTTATATTATTTTTGTTTTTATTTGTTGATAATATAGAATTGTTTATAAATAATGTAGTAAATGGAGTTAATAATGGGCTTGATTTTAAAGGTTTTTACCCAAATTTAATACAACCAACGATAGAGAAGTTTAATATATTGCTTGTTATTGGTTTAATAGTTTCACTTTATTGGTTAAGGGGTTCGTTGCAGATGTTTTATTTGTCACTTGTTGCGATATTATCATTTGGATGGGCTTTAGGTACAGGATTGAAATGGGGCTCAACTCCAAGTTACTTTAGTGATTTTATAAATATTGTTGTTATTTTATCAATAGCATTTTATAGTCAAGTAGAAACAGAAAGGTTTAAGATTCCTTTTGTTATTGTAGTTTTGTTTTTGATGTTTTCGAGAACTTTTAATATAGTTTGGGAAAAGAACTATGTGTATGATTACACCGAATATAATAAGAGTGAAAAAGTTGCAATGTATATGAATAAAGAGGTTCGTTTGGGCAATAATGATTTAGTTTTTTGTGATAAGCATAATTGGATGGATAATTTTTTATATAAGAATACGATTTTTCCTCATAAGGAAATTGCAACAACGTGTTATCTCAATCAAGCATTTGATTACAGTCACGCAAATGAAATTATTATTTCAGGGAAGGTTAAATATGTTATTAGTAAAGGTGATGTGCAAGAAAAGTTTCTTTTTTTTAATTTTAAAAATTATAAATTATTGAAGAAAATAGAAGATTACAACATTTATGTAAGATATTAATAATGTCTAATTTATAATAGAGAAAATATACGAATATTTTTAGTGTATTGTTTGTATGCTAATGTCATTTTTTTTGTAAAGCTATTGCATTAATTTTTTGAGATAATTATTGAGATAAAAAACTTCTTAAAATTGATAGATTGTTTCTGTTTATTAGTATAAGAATAAAGCCTCTATTTCTAAAACAATTGTTCTGTATTTATAAATTTATTAATATTGCTAAAAATAAAACTGATTTACTATGATGAAAAAAATGTTTTTTATAGCCTTAATAATTTCGGCTTTAAATGTTTCATCTCAAGATGAAACTAGATTAATGCGTTTCCCAACTATTTACGGGAATAAAATTGTGTTTTCTTATGCAGGTGATTTATATTCTGTTGACAAAGCAGGTGGTATTGCGAGAAAATTAACTAATCATATCGGATATGAGATGTTTCCTAAGTTTTCGCCTGATGGTAAATACATTGGCTTTTCTGCTCAATATGATGGAAATACAGAAATATATACCATGCCTTCAGATGGAGGTGTTCCTAAAAGGCTTACTTATACTGCGACTTTATCACGAGATGATATTGGTGACAGAATGGGGCCAAATAATATAACAATGACTTGGAAAGATAATCAAACAATTATTTACAGATCAAGAAAGCAAACATTCAATGATTTTAAAGGACAACTATTCGCAGTTTCTACTAATGGAGGGCTTTCAGAAGAATTGCCTTTGCCTGTTGGTGGATTTTGTTCATATTCCCCTGATAAAACTAAATTAGCATACAACAGAGTTTGTCGTGAATTTAGAACTTGGAAGTATTATAAAGGAGGAATGGCTGATGATGTTTGGATTTTTGATTTTACTACTAAAAAGACTGAGAATATTACTAATAATGTATCTCAAGATATATTCCCTATGTGGAGCGCTGATAATATTTATTATCTTTCAGACAGAGATCGAATAATGAATATGTTTTGCTATAATATAAAAGATAAAACTACACGAAAGGTTACTACATTTACAGAATATGATATAAAGTTTCCTTCTATTGGTGATAATGCTATAGTTTTTGAAAATGGAGGGTATATATATGTTTTTGACTTAAAGACAGAAAAATATGAGAAGGTTACTATTAAAGTTGTTGACGACCAAAATTATGCAAGGAATAAAATGGTTGATGCTTCAAAATTTATAACATCTACTTCTGTTTCTCCTGATGGTAAAAGATTAGCTATTGGAGCAAGAGGAGACATTTTTACTGTTCCTGCAAAAAGCGGAATAACTAAGAATCTTACTAAATCGCCAGAAGCTCATGACCGTAATGTTGAATGGTCGCCTGATGGTAAATATTTGGCATTTATATCTGATAAGTCTGGAGAATATGAAGTATATATTACAGAAGCAAATGGAAGTGGGAAAACAACTCAAATAACTAAAAATGGAGACACTTACAAATACTTTGTAAAATGGTCACCTGACAGTAAAAAACTTCTTTGGGGTGATAAGATGAATAGGCTTCAATATGTGGATATTGATAATAAAAATATTGTCACAGTTGACCAAACAAAATATGGAGAATTTACTAGCTTTAACTGGTCGCCTGATAGCAAATGGATTACTTACGACAAAGCAGAAGCCGATTCAAAGTCTAAAATATATATTTACAATATTGATACAAAAAAATCTACAGCTGCTACTGATGGTTGGTTTGAAGTAGGTTCTCCAGTGTTTAGTGAAGATGGAAAATATTTATTATTTACATCCGATAGAGATTTTAACCCTATATATAGTGCAACAGAGTGGAATCATGCTTACACTAACATGTCGAGGATTTATATTATTACATTGGCTAAAGACACTAAATCTCCTTTCGAACCTATCAACGATGAAGTAACTATTAAAAAAGAAGAAGCAACACCAGCAATAAAGGACCCTAAAACAAAAGATAAACCAGCAGTAACAACAGATAACATAACAAAAGTTGATATTGATGGGCTTGCTGACAGATTACTTGTTCTTCCAATTAGTGCAGGATATTATTGGAGTATTTATTGTAATAATGGTATGGTTTATTATATGCAAAGCGAGTATGGTCAAGGTTCTGCTATTTTAAAAATGTATGATTTTAAAGAAAGAAAAGAAACGGACATTGCCACAATAGGAGGATATGAAGTAAGTGCTGATGGTAAAAAGATTTTAGTTTACAATGCAGGTAATTATTATATTGCAGATATGCCTAAAGCGAAAGCTGATTTCAAAGACATCGTTAGTTTATCTAACATGAAAATGAATGTAGATTTACGTGCTGAATGGAAACAAATATATAATGAAAGTTGGAGACAAATGCGTGATTTCTTTTATGATCCTAATATGCACGGTGTTGATTGGAATAAGATGAAAAACAAATATGGAGTGTTGCTTCCTTACGTTGCACATCGTTCGGACCTAACGTATATCATTGGAGAACTTATCGGCGAATTAAGCGTAGGACATGCTTATGTTAATGATGGAGATAAACCTCATCCTGAAAAAATTAGCTTGGGATTACTTGGAGCTAATTTGGAAAAGGATCCTAAAACTGGATATTATAAAATTACAAAGATTCTAAAAGGACAAAATTGGGTTGAAAAAGTGCGTTCTCCTCTAACAGAAGTTGGTGTTAATATTAATGAAGGTGATTATATTATTGCAGTGAATGGAGAACAAACTAACACTATGAATGACATTTACGCTTCTCTTGTTAATACGGCAGACAAACAAGTAGAATTAACTATTAATAAAACACCTACACAAACTGATGCGAAAAATATAATTGTAATACCTACTGATAATGAAGCTGATATTTATTATTACAATTGGGTGCAAGCAAATATTGAAAAAGTAAATAAAGCATCTAATGGTGAAATAGGATATATTCACATTCCTAATATGGTTAGTGATGGTCTTAATGAATTTATAAAATATTTCTATCCTCAATTAACTAAAAAAGCTCTTATTATTGATGACCGTGGAAATGGAGGAGGAAATGTATCTCCTATGATTATAGAAAGATTAAATCGTGAGCTTGCTATATTAAAAATATCACGCAATGGAGCTTCATATGTTAGTCCTACGCAAATTCATGTTGGACCAAAAGTTTGCCTTATTGATAACTATTCGGCTAGTGATGGCGACTTATTCCCTTTCCGATTCAAACAACATAAAATGGGAAAAGTTATAGGCGTTCGCTCTTGGGGTGGGGTAGTTGGAATTAGAGGTAGCTTACCTTTTGTTGACGGAGGAACTATGCAAAAACCTGAATTCTCACATTATGCTCTCGACGGTAGTAAATGGGTTATAGAAGGATATGGAGTTGACCCTGACATTGTTGTTGATAATGACCCTTACAAAGAATATATGGGCGAAGACCAACAACTTAATAAAGGCATAGAAATATTAAAAGAAGAACTAAAAACTAAAACTTGGACAATACCAGAACCGCCAGTTTATCCTGATAAGTCTAAATAATATTATTGACTTAATAAAAAAAACCTCATAGGATATGTTCCTATGA
>Ga0154552_1044_pt1 | contig 27157 bp, 21 predicted proteins | sample RifGroF2_FD_105695 | JGI IMG/M metagenome (GOLD analysis project Ga0154552, IMG submission 105695) | Bacteroidetes bacterium GWF2_29_10
CCCGATGGGATAATTAAAGAGAGTTATTAATGTGTCGCTCCATTGGACTTAAGGAGATAATAAAAATATAAAGATGCCGCACCTTCGGCGCTTAAAATTATGAGAGTGTTGGTTCCAGCCGCTTACACAACTGGTTACTAAGATATCGCCTCTTTGAGGCTAGAAAGGGAAAGAATGGAAATGAATGATGAAATTTGAAGTATTATAAAGGGGTAAAAGAAGTTATACCTAAACGCTATCATAATACCCATAATAATTAAATATCCTAAACACCGTAGGTGTGAAATTATTATAGCAACAAATAACGCAAACACATTAAACACCGGAGGTGTGGCATTATCCCTTTATACAAAAATCTAATTTGCAAACTTGATCGCAATTTGGTATTAGTAATAGGGAAAAGAAGTTTTTCTATGGGGAAAAACTTAAAAAAAATAAAAAAAATCACTATTTCTATTGACAAGTTTAAAAAAATGTCATATTTTTGTATGTAATTTCTTTTTTTAATAATTAAATATGTTACGATTATGGCAACAAAAACGGTAAATGCACGCCTACGGGCAGCGCAAGCGGTTCTTGAGTTGTTAAACTCGAACGCTGTAATTACAGGAGTTATTCCTGCATTGACTACTCTAACAGCTGAATTAGCGACATTGATAGATGTTGTGCTAAATACAGAAAACCTTCTTACAACGGGGCATAAACAAATTACCACAGATAAAAATGCCTTGAAAAAACAAATGGCAAAACTAACGGCAGATTTATTTAATGTTTACCAATTGTACAGAAAGCAGAATACATTAGATTTGCTAGACATGAATATGACATTAAACTATAGTAATCTGATTAGATTGCGTGATAATACGTTTGTGGAAAAGGTTACGGTGATTACGCAAGCAGTAAATGCGGATATTGCTTCACTTGGTACTTATGGAATTACTGCTGCAAATGTTACTGCAATAACTTCTCAAATTCCTGTATTTGAAACAAGTTGCAATAATGTAAAGATTGCAATAGCGAATAAGAAAACATTGAATACTTTAATAATGCAAGAGATTAATGAAACATACAGGATATTAAATTCTATTGATGTTTTAATAGAGACTTTGCGTGGTACATATTTGTCATTTGTTGAAACGTATTTCAATACACGAATAATTCATGAGGACCCTTCTCCAATCAAAAACGGAACGATTAGTGGAAGCATCGTTGATTCTTTTGCAAAATTACCTTTGACACAACTTAAAATAAGTTTGCTAGAGCTGGGTTTGTCAACGAAAACTAATAAGCTGGGATTATTTGAATTTAAAAACATTCCAAGCGGTACATATACGGCTAAAACGGAAAGCAAAATATATTTGCCTAAGGAAATCCCCAACCTTATATCAAAACAAAATAAAGTGACTAAAACAACAATTACTTTGACAAAGGGTATTGTTGCTCAAAATTTTGGGATTCCTTCTTTGTTGCAAACAATAGGGACTACGATTGTAAACAAACCTATGGGAACGTATAACCCAAACAATATCCTATTATTGAAAAACCAATCGCCTTTAGCTTCTATACACGTTTGGGGTTCAAAAATTGCAAACAGCGAATTAAATGCAAACAAAACTTTATTGGAGCCTAATCAAGAATTAATAATAACCTCTGCGAACTTAGGCGAAGCAGACTGGACTTTCCTTAATCTTAAATCGCTAGAACAGGAAGAATCTGCCACTTTATCCATTCAATTGGCATCAACGTCGTATGACCAAATTCTTCCATTGCTAAGGTAAGGGAAAAATAATGTAATACCAAATTGCGATCAAATTTGTAATTTAGATTGTTGTATAAAGGGATAATGCCACACCTACGGTGTTTAATGTGTTTGCGTTATTTGTTTTGCTATAATAATTTCACACCTACGGTGTTTTTTTAGGATATTTAATTATTGTGGGTATTATGATAGCGTTTAGGTATAAATTGTAACACATCCCCCTTGCATATTTAATTATGTAAGGGGGATTTTTTATTTTATAATGTATTATTTATTCAATTAAGAATGAAACCATATTGATGTTGAAAAAAATGAATGATAGCTTTATTGAAATTAGATTTTGTATAAATAATATTTACAGTATAATCTTAAATTGATAAATGTCAGTAGTTTTGGTTAATAGGGTTGCTTTTTAGTCAAATAAAAAAATAAAAAAAACATTAGCAAACTTAAATAAGAATATTAATTTTGCTCCAAAATAAAACTAAAAAACATGGTTAATCTTTCAACCAAATATATGGGGTTTGATTTAAAAAACCCTTTAATTATAGGTAGTTCGGGACTTACCAATTCAATAGACAAGATTAAGGATTTAGAACAAAAAGGAGCAGCGGCAGTTGTTTTAAAATCATTATTTGAAGAGCAAATAATGTTTGAAATAAATAACAATGTTAATGTTTCTGACGTCAATAATTCTTATCCAGAGGCTCATGATTATATTAAAAACTTCACTAAAGACAATAGTGTTGGCGATTATTTAAAATTAATCAAAGGAGCAAAAAAAGAAGTAAAAATTCCAATTTTTGCAAGTATAAATTGTGTTTCATTTAATGAGTGGACCAAAATAGCAAAAGATATAGAAAAAGCAGGAGCAGATGCATTGGAACTTAATGTTTTTATTTTGCCATCAGATATAAATACCACAAGTGAAGCGCATGAAAAGATGTATTTTGAGATAATAGAAGAAATAAAGAAGAGTATAAAAATACCTGTTGCGTTAAAGATTGGATACTATTTTAGTGGTTTAGTAAATACTATTCAAAAGTTTTCATGGACAGGAATAAATGGTTTGGTGTTATTTAATAGATTTTATACACCAGATATAAACATTGATACAATGAAACTTAATGTTTCAAACGTTTATAGTACACCAGAAGAAATATCAACCTCATTAAGGTGGATTGCCATGCTTTCCAATAAAGTTAATTGTGATATTTCGGCATCAACAGGAGTGCATAACTATGAAGGAGTAGTAAAGCAATTGCTAGTTGGAGCGAAAACAGTTCAGTTATGTTCTACAATATATAAGAACGGTCCTCAACAATTAGAAAAGATTTTAGAAGGATTAACAAAATGGATGGAAAGACATAATTACAAATCACTAGATGATTTTAGGGGTAAATTAAGTTTAGGCAAAGTGGAAAACCCCGTTTTTTATCATAGGGTTCAATATATGAAACATCTATCAGGAACAGATTAATTAATTAAAAAATATATACTATTGTGAATACAGTAATTTTATACGCGGTTTTAGCTTTAAGCTCAATAGGAGTGTTAGCTGCAATCATTTTATATTTTATTGCTCAAAAATTTAAAATAATAGAAGATCCACGCATTGATTTAGTAGCAGATTTGTTACCTGGAGCAAATTGTGGAGGTTGTGGTTTTGCAGGCTGTAGGAATATGGCAGAATTTATAGTTAAGAATGAGACATTGGAAAACGTATCCTGTCCTCCAGGAGGGAATGATGTTTTAAAGCAAATAGGTCCAATAATCGGTCAAGTAGCGGAAGAGAAAGCTCCAATGATTGCAGTGTTAAGATGTAATGGAAGTTTAAAGAATGCCCCATCTAAAGTAAAATATGACGGAGCTTCGTCATGTTTTTTTGTAAACAATTTGTTTTCTGGAGAGAATGGATGTCCGAATGGATGTATAGGTTTAGGAGATTGTGTAACATCATGTTTATTTGATGCGATGTATATTGATAGCGAAACAGGCTTGCCAGTTATAGACAACGAGAAATGTGTTGCTTGTGGAGCTTGTGTTAAATCATGTCCAAGAGCGATAATAGAACTAAGATTAAAAGGGAAAAAAGACAAAAGAATATTTGTGTCATGTGTGAATAAAGAAAAAGGAGCAGTTGCGAAGAAGAATTGTGAGGTTGCGTGTATAGGTTGTGGAAAATGTGTTAAAGAATGCAAGTTTGAAGCGATAACCCTTTCGAATAATGTAGCTTATATAAATTTTGAGAAATGCACATTATGCAGGAAATGCGTAGAATCATGTCCAACGAAAGCAATACATGAAGTTAATTTTCCAGCAAGGAAGAATAAAGAAGCATCGGAGTTAACAGAAAAAGAAACAATAGTAAATTAATATTCATTTTCTTTATGTATTATTATTTTAACAGGAGGAATATAGTTGAAAACATTTAATTTAGGAGGCGTACATCCTGAGGAAAACAAATTATCAGGTAATAGCCCAATCAAGGTTTGTTCTATACCAACAACAGTAAGTATTCCTTTAGCACAAAATTTAGGAGCTGCATCAGTTCCAATAGTAGCTAAAGGAGAAAAAGTAAAAGTAGGACAATTAATAGCCAAAGGAGAAGCCTTTATCTCGTCGAATATTCACTCATCAGTATCAGGTACTGTATTGAAAATAGATGATATAATGGACGCTTCAGGGTATAGGAAAAAAGCCATAATAATTAATGTAGAGGGAGATGAATGGCTTGAAGAAATAGACAGAAGTGCCGACATTAAGAGAGAAATCTCTTACAATAAGGGAGAAATAGTTAGTATTGTTAAAGATTCAGGCGTAGTAGGTTTAGGAGGAGCAACATTTCCAACACAAGTAAAGTTAATGGTTCCAGAAGGTAAGAAGGCTGAATATTTAATAATAAATGGAGTAGAGTGTGAGCCCTATTTAACATCAGATCATAGATTAATGTTAGAAAAAGGCGAGGAATTGCTAATAGGAATTTCTATTTTAATGAAAGCTCTTGATGTAAGCAAAGCATTAATAGGAATAGAAAATAACAAGCAGGATGCAATTGCGAATTTAAAGAAATTGGCAGTTAATTACAAAGGAATTGAAGTGCATGAACTTCAAGTGAAATATCCGCAGGGAGGGGAAAAACAATTAATAAAAGCATTAATAAACAGAGAAGTTCCATCTGGTAAATTGCCAATAGAAGTTGGATGTGTAGTAAATAATGTAGGAACTGCTTTTGCGGTTTATGAAGCAGTGCAAAAGAAAAAGCCATTAATTGAAAGAGTTGTAACAATAACAGGAAAGACGGTAAAAAATCCATCAAATTATATGGTTAGAATAGGTACTCCTTTATCATTTCTTTTATCAGAAGCTGATTCTATGCCAGAAGGTACAGGGAAAGTGATTAATGGAGGTCCAATGATGGGAAAAGCGTTAACAACATTAGAAATACCAGTTGTTAAAGGAATGTCAGGAGTTGTAATTATGCCAGAAGGAGAAGCCAAACGTCCTAATGCATATAATTGCATAAGATGTGGGAAATGTATATCGGCATGCCCTATGGGTTTAGAACCATATTTAATAGCTTTAATGTCAGAGCAAAACAAATTTGAGTCATGTGAAGGAGAAAGAGTAATGGATTGTATGGAATGTGGTTCATGTTCATTTACCTGTCCATCTGGTCGTCCTTTATTAGATATGATAAGGGTTTCAAAAAATAAAGTATCACAAATCATAAGATTACGTTCAAATAAATAATAAATTATGAGTAATGTTTTCGTAGTTTCAGGTTCGCCACATGTTCATGGTGATTACAGTGTAAAAAAAATAATGTGGGGAGTTGTATTAGCTTTAGTTCCCGCAATGTTAGTTTCTTTCTGGTATTTTGGTATTGGAGCAATAAGTATTACATTAGTTGCGGTATCATCTTGCCTATTTTTCGAATATGTAATACAAAAATACTTTTTAAAGCAAGAGGTTACAGTAAGTGATGGTTCTGCTGTAATCACAGGAGTTTTGTTAGCCTTTAATGTTCCGAGTAATTTACCTATTTGGATGATGATAATAGGTAGTTTTGTAGCCATAGTAATAGCAAAGATGTCATATGGAGGTTTAGGCAAAAATCCATTTAATCCAGCGTTAATTGGTCGAGTATTTTTATTAATAGCTTTTCCAGTGGACATGACCTCTTGGCCACTTCCGATTGTAAATAGGACAGTATTGTGTGATGCAGTAACAGGTCCAACGTCTTTAGGAATATTAAAAGAAGGAATATCAAAAGGAGAAAGCGTTAGCACATTAGCATCAAATTTGCCAGCTTATACGGATTTATTTATAGGAAATATGGGAGGTTCTTTAGGAGAAGTATCAGCAATAGCTTTGATTATAGGCGGATTGTATATGCTATTTAAAAAGATAATAACATGGCATATTCCAGTTTCGTATATTTTAACAGTATTTGTTTTTACAGGAATTCTAAATTTAGTTAATCCAGAAATTTATATAGATCCAGTCTTCCATTTATTAACAGGAGGTCTAATGTTAGGAGCTATATTTATGGCAACAGATATGGTCACATCTCCGATGTCATATAAGGGTATGTTAGTATTTGGTATTGGTTGTGGAGTCCTTACAGCGTTAATACGTATTTGGGGAGCTTATCCAGAAGGAGTGTCATTTGCAATATTAATTATGAATACAACGGTTCCATTAATAAACAAAGGTTTTAAACCAAAACAATTTGGGGAGGTTAATAAATAATGGCAAAATTAGAATCAACATTAAAAAACATGATTTTATCCCTACTTTTCATATCAATGGGGATGTCAGCCGCTTTAGGTTATGTATATGTATTAACGAAAAAGCCGATAGAAGAAGCAAGTAAAAAAGCAGAAACATCTGCAATAACAGATGTTTTACCTGCATTTGACAATGACCCTTTAGCTGAAGTAAAGGAAATAGAAGGTTTAAGATACTATATAGGTAAAAATAAGGGAGAGACAATAGGATGTGCAGTAAAAACCTTTACAGATAAAGGTTTTAGTGGACATTTTGAATTGATGGTTGGATTCAAACCAGATGGGACGATAAATAAAATAGCAGTACTTGACCAAAATGAAACGCCAGGATTAGGAGACAAAATGAAAACAAAATGGAAAGATCAATTTAATGAAAAGAATCCATCTAATTTTCAATTAGTTGTCAAGAAGGATGGAGGTATGGTTGATGCAATAACAGCTTCTACAATTACATCAAGAGCTTTTTGTGATGCTGTTAGCAAAGCATATGATGGTTTTATGAAAAATATTTCTCAAAATAATAAATAAGGGAGGCATTAATGAGTAATTTAAAATATTTCACAAACGGGTTAATAAAAGACAATCCAACATTTGTCCTACTATTAGGCTTATGTCCTGCTTTAGCTGTAACTACAGCTGCAATGAATGGAATAGGAATGGGAATGGCAACAACGTTTGTATTATTATGTTCAAACATAATAATATCCCTATTAAAGAATTTTATTCCAGATAAAGTACGTATAGCTGCATTTATTGTAGTTATAGCTACTTTTGTAACGATTGTAGATATGACAATGAAAGCTTTTGTTCCTGATTTATATAAAACGTTAGGTATTTTTATTCCATTGATTGTAGTTAACTGTATAATTTTAGGACGAGCAGAAGCTTTTGCTCAAAAAAATTCATTAGTACCATCAATATTAGATGCCTTAGGAATGGGTTTAGGATTTACATTAGCAATAACATTAATATCATCAGTAAGAGAGTTATTAGGCAATGGTTCTATATTTGACATTAAATTGGTTAGTGAAAATGCAAAAACAATATTAATCTTTGTTTTACCTCCAGGGGCTTTTATAACTTACGGCTACTTGGTTGCATTATTTAATAAATTAAAAAATAATAAATAAACAAAAATAGAGTATGGAATTTTTTAATATAATAGTATTAGCATTATTAGTAAATAATATAGTATTAGCTCAATTTTTAGGAATTTGTCCTTTCATGGGTGTTTCTAGTAAAGTGTCAACATCCGTAGGAATGGGAGCAGCAGTAGTCTTTGTAATGACCCTTGCGAATTTAGCAACATACTTGATTTACAATTATGTTTTATTGCCTTTTGATATAGGTTTTATGCAAACAATAACATTTATATTTGTTATTGCCTTTTTAGTACAAGTAGTAGAGATTATATTAAAGAAAGTTGCCCCAGAGCTATATCAAGCATTAGGAATTTTTCTTCCTTTAATCACCACAAATTGTGCAGTATTAGGAGTTGCATTATTAGCAATACAAAAGAACTATAACTTAATAGAGAGCATAGTTTATTCATCATCTTCAGCATTAGGATTTACATTGGCATTAATTCTTTTAGCAGGTATTCGAGAACAAATGGATTTGAATGATACACCAAAAGCGATGAAGGGGGTTCCAATAACATTAATAACAGCTGGTCTGTTGTCATTAGCCTTTATGGGCTTTTCAGGTTTAGTAAAATAGTTTCAATTTACAAATAATTAACAAAACATTTAAAATTTATGAATAATTTCTACAAGAAGGTTCTATTACTTTTAGTTCCTTTATTAATGCTTCCAGTGTTTATATTTGCATCTGAGGGCGAGCCAGTTTCTGCTTCAATTCCGTCAATATTTGGGATTAGGTTAGAGTTTATCATTTTTGCATTAACTCTAGTGGGAGTAGCTTTATTTCACCACAAAACAATGTATGTGGCACTTACTGGATTAGCAGTAATTCTTATTTTTAAATTTATCTTTGATCCAAATTTTCATTTTGTAGCACATATAATAGGAAATGAACATCATGAAGGCGAATGGAGAACTTTATTAAATTTATTAGGATTACTTTTTGGTTTTGGTATTCTTGCAAAAACTTTTGAAGAATCAAAATTCCCTGACTTATTACCAAAGTTTTTACCAGATGACTGGAAAGGAGGATTTGTTCTTCTAATTTTAATCTTTGTATTATCATCTTTTTTAGATAATATAGCAGCAGCAATGATTGGAGGAACTATTGCAATGATAGTTTATAAAGGGAAGGTTCATATAGGCTTTCTTGCAGCAATTATAGCAGCGAGTAATGCAGGAGGAGCAGGAAGTGTTATAGGAGATACAACAACAACATTAATGTGGATTGATGGAGTTAGTTGGATGGATGTTACACATGCATTTATTGCATCAATAGTAGCTTTAGTTATATTTGGTATCATAGGAGCAAAGCAACAAGACAAATATAACAGAATAACAAAAGATTCTCCAGAAAGTGTAATTGTTGATTGGGGTCGTATTGGTATTGTTTTTATGATTCTTTGTTGTACAGTTGCAACGAATGCATTATTAGACTTCCCTGCTTTAGGAGTTTGGATTGGTATTCTAATAGGAGCATTGTTAAGAAAGATGCCATGGGTAGAAATAAAACATTCTTGGCAAGGAACAGTATTTTTAATGTCTTTAGTTACGATAGCATCATTAATGCCAGTTGACGAGTTACCTCCAGCTTCACCTTATACAGCATTTGCACTAGGTTTTATATCCGCAGTATTTGATAATATTCCACTAACAAAGCTTTGTCTAAATCAAGGAGGTTATGACTGGGGTATTTTAGCTTATGCAGTTGGATTTGGAGGCTCAATGATTTGGTTTGGTTCTTCTGCAGGGGTTGCATTATCAAATATGTATCCAGAAACAAGAAATACTGTAAAATATATAAAAAGTGGATGGCATGTAATAGTTGCTTATATTATAAGCTTCTTTGTAATGTTGTTTATTGTTGGCTGGCATCCTCATGATCCACATAGAACATCGCATATAGAGAAAGCTAAACAGGAAGAGATAAATAAAGCAAACATGGAAACAAACGGAGAAACAGAAAACTCTTCAAATGCAGTTGTAACAGAATAAAAAAAGAATTATTATCAATTATGATAAATAAAAAAGGGTTGTCAAATTTTTGATAGCCCTTTTTTTATTAGAAGAGTGTTAATGCAGGTTAAAATTATGCAATTAAAAGTTAATAAATAATAGAACTTGTTCAAAGTATTAATTAGAAGTCAACTTTAAGCGTTAAGCGCATTCCGAATTTGGCAATGTCAGGGTGATCTAAATAAGAAAGTCTCCAAAGAAAGTCGAACCGAAGTACTTTAAATATATTTTCGACTCCAGCACCGGCTTCAAAGTATGGTTTTGACAGATTGTGTAATGTTGAAGGAAAACTTACGAAATTTTGGTTATTTTTACTTAATTCACCTATTACGCCTTTAACAAAACCTACCTCACGAAGCTTTAGTTTTCTTAATAATGGAAATTTATTAAGGAATAATCCGTCAAAATGGTGAGTGTAATATGCACTAAGGTATAAGTCGCTAACGAATTCATAGTAGTTCATCATGTTAAAAGCGTATTCGTCGAATGAATAAGTTTCGTTTCCTTCATGTAGTTTTAATAGAGGGTATGGAACAGTTCCCCATATTTTCCCAGTTTCAATTATATATTTGCTCCAACCGAAAGAACCAATGTTAAACCAATGTCTTATAGAGAAAGTTGCTTGGTGATATTCGTAATCACTATTAAAAATATTTTTAGCTCCGTAGCTATATTTTAATTCAAATATAGGGAATTTAGTTCCAAGACTTTGTCGTTCGAATTCTCCGAAAACGAATTTTTCTTTGTATGCAAACCGAGTGTTTATCCCTACTTGGAAAGTAGAGAGGTATGTTTTAATTTCTTGTGAAAGGAATTTGAATTCAGTTGATCCTAAAGGATAAATATTTCGATAGTTAAAAGTGAATGTATTAGAAAATCCAGTAAACCATTCGTGTTCGTAGTATCCTTTGGTTTCTTGTACCATTGAAAGCTTGTCTGCGGGGTTTCGACGAAATACAGATGAAACAATATTGTCTTCACTGAAAGCGTTAAAACTTTGTCCTAATTGTTCGATGTCATCTTTGTAGTCTAATCCAATTGCATGCCGAGGGTTTTTGGAAAGCATATATATAACACCTAGTCCGTATTTAAATTTTTCATCTTCCGTACCATAAGCTATATGCCCGGAGAACATAATTTTAGTACTCAAAAAGTTGCTAGTGCGCCCTCCAAAACGAAATCTGTTTCCTTCAACTTTGTTAAAAGAATATGTTTTAAAATATGGGCCAAACTCCCAATATTTGAATACTTTGTACCCTAAAGTAATCATTTTAACAATGTCAACGTAAGTTCTGAATATAGGCATGTTTTTGACACTATCAACCATTGTGTAAATAGCCATTTCGTTTGGAGATAGGCTATCATGTCTTGCCGTATCCCAGAACTCTTTACTTCGATTAAAAGATCCTTTTTCAAGAATTATGTTTGTTGGAGTATTGTAGAAAGAATTATCAAGAGGTTTATTAATAATGAATTTTTTATAAGACACCGTTTTTGTCCCATAGAACCCGACGACATCTTTTATGCTGTCTCTTTGAATTATGTTAAAGTCAACAACCATTTTATCATTTGTTAACATCCAAATGGAATCAATTACTTTATCGTATTCTTGATTTACTAATAGTGTGTTAATGAAATTAATGTTAGCATCGTTTGCAATTCGCATTTCTACTTTTTTTACTGCATAAGTCGTGTCATGTATCCAAACGGTTCCAGTAAAAGTTAATTCTTGTTTTCTTTTAGGAGTAAACATAATTTGAAAGCAAGATTTATTGTCAATAACTACAGTGTCAATGAGATAATATTTGTAAAACATTGTTCCGAAGTTTGCAACAGGGCTGACGAAATTTTTTTGGAATAGTTCGATATAGTTGTCATAGACATTAACTTTCTGATACATTTGCCCTAAGAATTGAGAAATACTTTCATTATCAACGCCAGATACTTTTGTTCCTTTAATAATTTCTTTTTCTGTTTTAGGTGATTTTCTATAATATACATCAGAAATAGATTCGGATAAGAAAACGGGAAGGAATATTTTTCCATTAACAGTTGATGTGTCAATAAAATCGAATATAAACTTGAAAGGTTTGAATATTGCCCTATTCTTAAATTTTTCGGTTATGTTATTAACGTCAAATTGTATTTTATTGTATGATTCAAATTGGTAAAATTCAAGTTTATCAATATTGTTAAGTTCTTTGTTTTTAATAGCCTTTTTAAGAATAATTTCTGCTGGGTTTTCGCCAGCTACAACAACAATTTCTTTTAGAAAGAATTCGGTAGGGTTTAGTTCAAAGTCAATTGTTTGGAATTTGTTTTTTTCAACAAATTTTGTTTGCTTAATGTATCCTAAATTTATAGCGCTAAGGGAGTCTGTATGTAAATTAGATTTTATTTCGAAAGAGAATCTTCCATTAAAATCAGATGTCGTTCCTATAGTTGAATTTTTAAAAATTATGCTAACAAAAGGTATCGCTTCCTTTGTTTGCGAGTCAATAACTCGTCCAATAATTTTAGTAGTTTGAGCAAATAAAATGTTTTGAATAAAGCAAATAGAAATAATAAATAGTACTATTTTTTTATAAATGCATACTTTTTCCTTGTTTTTTATTTTTAACATTTTTATTTATTGAACATTTTGTTGGGAAAATATTCAACAAAATTAAAAAATTATAATTAACATTTGATTTTTTTTTATGCTGTATATTATAATTATTAGATAAAGGAGTCTAATTTATGTTTAAAGGTAAAAAAAAGTGTTTTCTTTAGATATATTGCTAATTGCTTCTTTTATTCTTTGGTGGTTAGTATCAGTGATGAATATTTGCCCGAAATTATCATTATCAATTATTTTAAAAATCTTTTTGATCCTAGAACTGTCTAATTTGTCAAATATATCGTCGAAAAGTAGGATTGGTTTAATATTAGTTTTGGTATAATTAAGTGAGTATTGGGCCAGTTTAAGACAAATAATAAAAGTTTTTTGTTGTCCTTGAGAACTAAATTTTTTGAGAGGACAATCATTAAATAAGAATTCAATATCATCACGATGTATTCCGGATGTAGTGTATTGTAATTTTAGGTCTTTTTCAATGTTAGAGATAAGAAGACTGTTGAAATTTTCATTATTCAATTGAGATTTATATTCAAAACGAACATTTTCGATGTTAGAGTCTGTAATCGAATTATAGAATGATAGGAATATAGGGACTATTTGTTGAATTACTTCTTTTCTTTTGTTATATATTTGAGTTCCATAAATTATTAGCTGTTCGTTCCAAATTTCGAGGATTTCGTTGTTAAAAGAGTTTTGAGAATGGAAGTTTCGAATAATAACATTGCGTTGAAGTAAAGCGTTGTTATATTTTATTAAAAGGTTTAAGTATGAGTTATCGAATTGGGAAATTAGCATATCAATAAATCGTCGTCGAGTTTCGCTACCATCGTTTATTAAATTGCTATCAGATGGTAATATAACAACGATTGGATAAAGCCCAATGTGGTGGGATAATTTTTCGTACTCTTTTTTGTTTTTCTTAAATATTTTCTTTTTGTTTTTTCTTATAGAGCAGTATATTGTATCGTTATCATTATCTTTTTCAAATACACCCTGAATAATAAAAAAATCTTCTCCATTTTTTATGTTTTGGCTGTCAATATTGTTAATAAAACTTTTGCAAATAGAAAGATAATTAATTGAATCAAGAATATTCGTTTTTCCTATACCATTATTTCCTACAAAGCAGTTAATGCCTTGATTGAACTCCAGTTCTTTTTCTGAATAATTTTTAAAATTAATAAGGTTTATATTTTTTAAGAACATTTACTTGCTATCAGTAATTGTTTTGTATTTAGAAGCATTTGAAGGGTCAATTTCATTAACAACTTTTAGGATTCGAGATTTATCTTGAGGAGTAGCTTTAGAAAATATACTAACTATCTCATCAGATTTAGCATTGAAAAATTGTTGCATTAATATTGATCCAGGTTTTTCTCTATTAACCTTAGGTAATAGTTCAAGAGCTTCAAGTATTTTGTTACGTCCAGGTTCTAATTTGTCATACATTATGTCTAATCCTTGGCGATGGTATGAGTATGAAGCTTGCCTTAAAGGTTTGAATATTGGGTTTAATAAGTTTTCACAAACCCAATATCTGTTTTTGTTGTTTTCATAAGCTTTCCATCCAGCATCAGAAGAACTTTGAGCTAAGTTTACAATATTTTGAGCTTTTGTGAAGAAAGACTCCCCTCCTAATGGGGAGAATGAGTCGAAGTCTAATCCTATTATTATATAAGCATAAAAAGCTATAGTTGAAGTTAGGTTTGAGAGGTTTGCATTTTCAGAAAAATCAAGAGATTGATTTTCGGCATAGTTAAATGTAAAATCTTTGTCAATATGGTTTAACAACATTGTACTATAAGATGAATTATATACAGGACGTTTTGCTTGTATTTGTATAGTCCCTTTAAAAGATTCATGTGATGGTCTATCTGTTATATTAATAAGGATACTGCATTCGATTCTTTCATCAACGGTGTAGCTATAATTAGTCCAATTACGAGCATTTATAAATTCAGTAATTGCATTTTGCATAGTTTCAAACACTCTTTTTTCAGTTGTTTGTATTTGTTGAGCGACTACTTGCACATTGCAGTATAGTTCTTGGGAGTATATATTTGTTTTGCAAAACATAAAAATAAATACAATTACAATATAAGTTATTTTTCTATTCATTGTTTTTTTAAATAAAGTATTTAGATTTAATAAAATGCCCTATTTCTTTAGCTACATCTTTTTTTGACATTAAATTGAATTTTAGTTCCGAGTAATTTTTGTCAATAATAGTAATTTTATTTGTATCATAACCAAACCCTGCCCCACCGTCTTTCATTGAATTAAGCACGATGAAATCGAGATTTTTATTAATAAGTTTTTTTATTGCATTTTCTTTTTCATTATCAGTTTCAAGAGCGAATCCAACAAGGATTTGGTGTTCTTTTTTTGTACTTCCTAATGCTTTAAGAATATCTTTAGTGGGTTTAAGAGTAATATTTATATTGTCTTGATTTTCTTTTTTTATTTTCTCTTTTTTTATTTCTATAGGAGTGTAATCAGCAACAGCAGCAGCCATAATAATAATATCATAATTATGCGAATTGTCAATACATTGATCATACATTTCTTGAGCTGTATTTACATTAATTATGTTTAAATTAGGATTTGACAACGAAATATTAACAGGTCCAGAAATAAGTTTAACGAAAGCATTTTGCTCTAAGAAGAATTGAGCTATTGCATATCCCATTTTTCCGGATGAATAATTTCCGATAAATCTCACGGGATCAATAGGTTCGTAAGTTGGTCCTGCGGTAATTAATATGTTTTTATCTTTAAAGATATTAATTGTTTTTTATAAATGTTTTTAAAAAGCTAACAATATTTTCAGGTTCAGCCATTCTGCCACAGCCATCTAATCCGCTAGCTAATTCACCTGATTCTGGTTCTATAATGATGTTATTATACGATAATACCGTTTTAATGTTATTTTGAGTAGCTGGATGTTTGTACATATCCATGTCCATTGCAGGAGCGAATAATACAGGGCATCTACAAGCTAGATATACAGCCATTAATAAGTTGTCACATATTCCATTTGCCATTTTAGCTAATGTATTAGCAGAAAGAGGGGCAATAATATAATAATCCGCCCATAGTCCAAATTCGATATGAGAGTTCCAGTCGCCACTACTTTTATCAAAGAAATTAGAAGCTGTTGGATTTTGAGATAATGTAGAAAGAGTAAGAGGAGTTATAAATTCTTTAGAATATTCGGTCATTATAATTTTGACATTACAACCTTCTTTAATCAAAAGTCTAGTAAGGTAAGCTGATTTATATGCAGCAATGCTTCCTGTAACTCCAAGAATAATATTTTTGTTTTTAAGCATAATTAAAATCTAGTCTATTGGTTCTGTATTTTTCTTTTTAAAATAAACTTTATCATCAACAAACTCGTTAATAGCAATTAATGTAGGTTTTGGCAATCTTTCATAAAATCTTGACATTTCAATTTGTTCTCTATTTTCAAAAATTTCTTCAAGATTATCATGATTAGAAGCAAAATCAGATAATTTACTTAATAATTCTTCTTTCATTTCTAAAGATATTTGATTAGCTCTTTTTGAAATAATTGAAACAGATTCGTAGTAATTACCAGTTTTTTCAAATATTTTTTCAACATTTCTTGTTATCGTGGTATTTTCGATTTTCAATTTTTTATAGTCCATAATTTATTTAAGATTTATATTTTGTATATTCTTTAATACTGTTTTTGTAGAAACTATCTGCATCTTTATAGTATTTACTACCTTGTGCTACTTGAGCTTTAAATTCTTTATAGGCCTCTATAGCATCATTATATCTATCCGCTTTTTTAGAGTCAATACTATTTTTTGCATAATAGTAATTTGCTTTAATAATATATAAAAGAGCTTGATCTTTGTATGAAGTTGTAGGAAAGTCTTTCATTAAGTTTTTGAAAGAAATAACTGAAGCTTTATAATCCTGTATTTTGAAATAGAGCATTGCTTGGTCAAAATATTTTGTTTCTAGCTTGAATCTTAAAACATCAATTAGTTTGTTGCATTTACTAATACTGTCAGAATTAGGGTATGTGTTTGCGAAGTTTTGCAATTCTTTCATTGCTTGATAAGTGCTAGTTTGGTCAAGACTAGATTCAGGGGATTCTAAAAAAGAGCAAAATGCGCTCATGTAAAGACATTCTTGCGCATACTGGCTTCGAGGAAAAGTTTTAGTAAAATTTTTAAAATAGAAATTAGCAAGAATAAAATTGCTAGTTCTATAGTTACAATATGCATAGTAATAATGAATTTTTTCAGCTTTTTCTGTACCTCTAAAATACAATAGCATATCTTCTAAAAGCTGTTGTGAGCGATAGAAGTCCCCTTTGTTGTAATATTCAATAGCTTTGTCATATTTTTTATTATAGTCGTTACTTTTAACTAATTTTTGGTGTTCGGAACAACCTATAATAATTACTGTAAATAATAAAACAATAATAAATAAATTAAAGATTTTCAATAAATTGTCTTTAATAAAGTTTTTGTTTTTTGATTTATTTTTATATTTCATTGTTTTTAATAAAGTTTGCAAAGTTATGATTTTTTTAATTTGAATTTACTTCCCCATTCAATTATTTTATCTTTTACTTCATTTAATTTAATAGGCTTTCCAATATAATCATCCATTCCAGCATTTAAGCACATTTCTTTATCTCCTTGCATAACATTTGCAGTCATAGCAATAATAAAAGGTCTTTTGTCAGACCAAGTTTCGCAAATAAATTTAGTAGCTTCAAGTCCATCCATTTCAGGCATTTGTACGTCCATAAAAATTAAATCATATTCTTGCCTATATAGAGAGTCAATAACTTCTTTGCCGTTCCCCGCGACTTCTGCGTTATATCCCATATTTTTCAATACTCTCATAATAAGTTTTTGATTAATAATATTATCTTCTGCAACAAGAATTCTTAACGGATATTCTTCGTTTAAATTGTTTTCAAAAATATTTATTAGTTCATTTTGTTTTTTTTCTGTATTTTTATTTATTGATTTTTCTGTAATTTTTTCAATACTATTTAGTAATTCTCTTTGTTTTATAGGTTTAATTAAATACCCAGTTAAATTAAGAGTTTGTTTTAATTGTTTAAAATTATTTAGATTAGAAGGATACAAAAGAACAATTATAAAAATATTTTCATTGTTTTTTTCTCTAATATTATTAATTACGTCAACAATATTGTTGTCAAAAGTGTAATCAATAATAAGAATGTCGTATTTGTTGTTTGAAATTAATTGCTTTGCATTTTCTGTGTTAGAAGCATGATGTATTTTGATATCGTTATAGTTAAATATATTTTCAATAAGCATTAATATTGAGATGTTGTTATCAAGTAGTAACAATTTGTCGTTTTTCAGATTGTTAAGTTCAGGTTTGTTTATAGCTTCTGATTTTTCTCTATTTACTTTTAATTTAATCTTAAAATAAAAATTAGAGCCTTTATCTGCTTCTGATTCTACTCCAATTTTACCATTCATAAGTTTTGTTAATTTATTGCATATTGCAAGACCTAATCCAGTACCACCGTATCGTCTGGAAATAGAAGAGTCAACTTGAGTAAATGCGTTAAATAGTTTATTTATTTTTTCTTTTGGAATACCTATTCCCGTATCTCTAATCCAAAACTCTAGTTCTGCAATATCTTTTTTTATGCTAACTACATTAACAGTAAGCATAACTTGACCTTTTTCTGTAAACTTGATTGCGTTACTAATTAAATTTACAATAATTTGTCTTATTCTTGTAATATCTCCTTCTAAACAATGAGGGACATTGAAGTCAATAAAATAAATTAACTCTATTTCTTTTTCTATAGCTTTTGAAGTAAATAAGTCAATTGAATCTTCAATACATTCATAAATATTGAAAGGTTGAATCTCCAATTCCATGCTATTTGCTTCAATTTTAGAGAAGTCTAGAATATCATTTAGTATAGTAAGTAAGCTTTCTCCACTTATTCTTATAGTTTCAACATATTCAGATTGTTCTCCAGATAAAGGTGTATTCATTAGAAGACTAGTCATTCCAATAACTCCATTCATAGGAGTTCTTATTTCATGACTCATCATTGCTAAAAATTCAGATTTAGAACGGGCCGCTTCTTCTGCAATTTCTTTTGCATTGATTAGTTCTTTTTCAAACATTTTTCGGTCAGTGATATCTTGAACGGTTCCTATAATTTTGACAAATTCTCCATTTTCATTAATAACAGGCTTGCTTTTCCCAAGTATATATATATATTCGTTGTTATTATTTAATAATCGATAATCTAATTCAAACTCTGTTTTATTTTTAATTAGTTTAAAGAGTTCTTTTTTAAAGTTTTGCGCGTCTGATTTGTGTATCATTTTCAGGTAATCATCAACGGATATGTTTTCTTCATTGTATTTGATTATGTTTTGGGCCTGAATTGATAAAGTAATAATTCTATTAGTTAATTCGACTTCATAACTTCCTACTTTAGCTATTTTTTGAGCTTCTAATAAGTCCAATTCATTCTTTTTAAGTTTTTCTTCTGCTAATTTCTTTTTTGTAACATCAAATCGTATGGCAATATATTGGAAAGGCGTTCCTTTTTTTTCATCAAGAAAAGGGACAATAGTTGTGTCAACCCAAAAATATTTACCACTCTTTGTTTTATTTTTTATTTCCCCTCTCCAAACCCTTCCTCGTGTGACTGTTTGCCATAAATCTTCAAATAATTCTTTATCATGATATCCTGAATTAAGTAATCGATGGTTTTTGCCTATTAATTCTTTGTCAAAATATTCAGATATCAAGCAAAATTTGTAATTTACATAAATAATTTTACCATCATTATCAGACATAGATACAATAGCTGCTTCGTCTAAAGCAAATTTAAAGTCGGAAATTTCTTTATATGATTTTCTAAGAGCTAACTCCGCTTTTTTTCTATCAGTTATGTCAAATCTAATTGAGATATATTGATAAGGATTTGCTTGTTCATCTAGAAGAGGTATTATTGTTGTATATAGCCATATAGTTTGATTATCTTTAGTGCGGGTTTCTATTTCACCACTCCATACATTTCCTTTTTTGATAGTTTTATTAAAGTCATTATTAATAAATCCATCATCTATGCTATTATATTTTTGCCCAATAAGTTCTTCTTTTGAATATTTTGTTGTTTCGCAATATTTTTGGTTCACATAAATTATTGTTAGATCTTCAGAAATAGTAGAAACAATGGCAGCTTCATCTAAAGCATATTTTAAGTTAGATATGTCTTTGAATGATTTTCTTAAAGCTATTTCTGTATTTTTTCGTTCAGTAATATCAATAATAATTCCTTGATAAAATTTTACATTTCCTAAAATGTCTAATTCAACAGATGTTCTGTCTTCTACCCATTTTACTAATCCCTCTTTAGTTCTTATTCTATATTCATGTTCGTAATAATATATTTTTTTTGATTTAAAATAATCAATATCGTTATTTGCTTTTTCTATATCTTCTTCATATAATATATCAGAATATTTTATTTTTCCTGAAATTAATTCTGCTGGGGTATATCCAAATTGTTTAAGAACGTTATCAGTTACGTATAATACAGGCCAACCTTCTTCAGGGCTCCATTTGAATATAACATTATTAGTATTTTCAATTACTAATTTAGCAAAGTTTTTTTCTTCTTCTAATTTTTTCCTATGAGTGATGTCTTTGTATAACCATAAGTGGCCTTTGTATTCATTTTCTAATATTATGCAAACGTAATCTCTTTCGACCCATCGTCCATCAATAAGAAGTAATTCTTGTCCATTACCTGTTTCGTAATTTTTTATGATATTATTAATAAAAGAGAATGAGCGCTTAGAGTCAGTAAAGTTTTTATTAATCAAATTAAATAAGTCTTCAAACTCAATATTGAATAGAGTTTCTTTTGGGATATCTAGATTAAAAAGAGTGCAAAATGTATCATTAACCAAAACTACTCTTTTATTTTCATCAGTAACCATAACCCCTGCTTGTATATTTGAAAGGAGAGAACGAAAACGCAATGTTGTTGATTCTAAGTTAGCAATAACTTTTTGTCGTTCGGTAATATCTTGAACAATCCCAATAATATGCTTAACATTACCTTCGTTGTTTCTTTGGAAAATATTTGTTCTTGCAGATAACCAAGTATATTGGTTGTTCTGGTTGTTTATTCTAAATTCGAATTCAATAATTTTATCGTTTTTGATAGAGTTATATTGATTAGAAAGATTTTGAAATTTATGGATGTCGTCAGGGTGTATAATCTCATTTAAATAGTTTGTATCCCCTTTTTTGAATTTATTTAATATATTATTAAGGTTTTCTTTAACAGATTTTTTGTTTGCATATATAAATCTCAATTCAGTTAGGTCGAATATGAAAATTAAGTCAGGAGATGTTTCGGCTATTTGTTGAATAAATTTTTGACTTTGAACAAGTTTTTTTTCTGATATTTTTCTATAAGTAACATCAATAATAACTCCATTAATAAATACAGTTTTTCCATCCTCATTTTTAACTGGTTTTGCTATAATTTGCAACCATTTATTTGTATGTTCATTTTCAGTAATAATTTTCCCTTCAAAACTGAAAGATTCAATATCTTCTAGAGATTTGTTTATCAAGTTTTGTAATTTTGTTTTATCTTCGTTTACAAATCTATTAATAAAAATATCTTTATCGTTTATGAGTTCATCTTGATTTATCCCTATTATTTGATACACATGACCACCCATATAACTAAACCCAGAGTTATTAGTTTCTTTATCATTATACCATTGGAATATTATTCCAGGAAAGTTTTCTGCAACATTCTGAAAATTACCTTCTGCTACTTTTAGGTTTTGTTTAGTTTTTTTTAATTCGAGTAATGCTTCATTTATTGCTTTCTTACGATTAAGTAGTTCTTGGTCTATAATTCGATAGTAGTTTTCTAAATTACTTTTATAATCATATTCTGCTTCATATATTTTTGAGATAAAGAAATATATAAAAAAAACAGGAAGTAGAAAAGAAAAAATTAAAACTTCAACGTTTGAAAAACTTATCCTGTGAAAATAAAGAAGAAGAAGGTTTGGAATTAAAAATATTATAGCCCATATTAATCCTGTTTTGTATAATTTTGATGTTTTAATCTTTATTCCTTTATCCATAAGAAAGTGTAATTTACTTTAAAAATATTATGTTTGTCAAAGTTATTAACAATTTTATTATTCTGGCAAAAAAAGATTAAAATGTGGGGCTATGTTTTTAGATTTGTAATACTTTAATTATTTAGAATAAAGCTATAATAGCTTCTAATAATTAATAAAAAAACATGATAGTTTTTATTCTATCAGGTTTCTATCATGAAATATTAACAAAATCTATTTTTTTATTATTCTTTCAGAGTGTTTGTTTTGACCTTGAATAATATTTATAAAATATATTCCTGCGTCAAATTTTTCCAAAGAAATTGTTTTGTTTATTATTGTTTCGTTAGATATTTCTTTATAGATATTTGCTCCAATGCTATTAGTTAACTCTATGGTAATATTATCATTATTTTGATTTGCGATATTAATGTTAACTTCATTTATTGTAGGATTTGGATAAACTTTAATTGCATTTGTTTTTTCAATAGTTTTATCAATACCAGATATTATTGTTACGGTTACAATTATGCTGGCAGTTTCTTTACAGCCACTAATTTTACCTGTAACAGTGTAAGACGTAGTCATTGAAGGCGAAACATTAATTGAAGAAGTCACTTCCCCTGTGCTCCATAAATATTTATCAGCTCCTGAAGCATCTAAAGTTACGCTGTCACCATTATTTATAGATTGGTCTAAAGAAGTGGTTAATGTAAAAGGGGTGACATCAATATATCTAATATTTTCTTCTTTTGTTTTTGTTGCTAACACGTTATTGTCATAGCTTTCATAAATTTTCTGTGTGATATTATTATTAACATCGTAACTATAGGTATAGCTTTCATTATGAGTTAATCCCCAATCTCCATTGTCGTCAAAACCTTCTTCGGTTAATGTTAATAAATTAACTTTAGAATCATAAGTGTATTTATATGTTCGTCCAGGTTGAGAATCAAAACTTCCTTCGTAATATCCATAATCATTATCAATAGTTACTTTTCCAGAAGAGTTATACGTACTTACTCTTTTAAACCAGATTGAATAAGCACTTCCTTCATAAACTTCAAAAACAAATTCACTAAAAAGAAACTTACTTTGATCGTACCATATAATATTAACATATTTTCCTTGAAAATCATCATCAATATTATTAAAGTCTATTTGAGTTATAGTACTTCCAGAATAAGTGTATGTTTCTGTATAATATTCATATACACTGCCTGAATATTGATTGTACTTCCAAAATGAAACTCCAGTCTGTTGATTATTTGCATTATAGTATGTTATAGATTTTGACATAAGAACCCAACCACTATTGCTATATTCATAATAAAATTCTTCAATAATATCGTTGTTTGAATTGTATTTATACTCTAATTTTTCAGCCAATACCCATGATTCTAAAACATTTTTTTCAATAATAATAACAGAGTCTTTCCCATTTGTATTTTTATAATGATTTTGTCTGTATATTATGTCATTTCCATTATCATTTACTATGTAGTAAGCATAATTTATATCTTTATTGCAACCAAATTCGATATACTGAGTTGTATTAAGAACCCAAGAATTATTTGTCCAGTCATAAAAAGAGCTTGAATCTGCAAGCATTTCATTTGATTTAAGCAACTTTGAAGTTTTTGGTTTTTTAGGGAATTTAATGTCATAGTTTTTAATTTTGGTTTGAGAAAAACCAAGCAAAAACATTGCTGATAAAAGCAATATAATACTAAATTGTTTCATTTAAAATATAATTAAAGATTAATAATCAAGTTGTAAATATTTTTAAGAGCAAATTTATTAGTTATTTACTAAAAAAGAATTTTTTTTTAATTTTTTTTTCCCTTTACTTTATCTCAAATTGCGCAAATAAGATAAAATGTATAAAATAAATAAAATTAAACACTTTTAAAAGCTTTTATTTCTAAGCACTTCTGTAGATTTGCTTAAAAAAAGTTATAGCTCAATAAAACAAATAATTGTCTAGTTGTAAAACTCACACACGATATAATAAATTAAAAATTATTTAGGACAATATTCGTTGTGGTTAAATAAAAAAAACTACATTTGCATTATTAGAAAAACAATAAATATAAATAAATGAAATCTGCATTAATAACCGGAGTAACAGGACAAGATGGAGCATATTTATCTGAATTGCTTCTTAGTAAAGGATACATTGTTCATGGAATAAAAAGAAGAAGTTCTTTAATAAATACTCAAAGAGTAGATCACTTATATAAAGACTTTCATGAAAGTGATGTCAAATTTTATATGCATTATGGCGACTTAACTGATTCGTCTAATTTAATAAGACTTATTCAAGAAACTCAACCAGATGAAATATACAATCTAGGGGCAATGTCTCATGTGAAAGTTAGTTTTGAAGTTCCTGAATACACTGCTAATACTGATGGAATTGGAACCTTAAGAATTTTAGAAGCTGTAAGATTATTAGGTTTAACTAATAAAACAAAGATATATCAAGCATCTACTTCTGAACTTTACGGGAAAGTGCAGGAAATACCTCAAACAGAGAAAACTCCTTTTTATCCACGTTCTCCTTACGCTGTTGCAAAATTATATAGCTATTGGATTACTGTAAATTATAGAGAAGCATACAATATGTTTATATCTAACGGTATATTATTCAATCATGAGTCACCTATAAGAGGAGAAACTTTTGTTACAAGAAAAATAACAAGAGCCGTTTGTAAAATTGCTTTAGGATTGCAAGATAAATTATATATAGGAAACATTGACGCTAAGAGAGACTGGGGGCATGCAAAAGATTACGTTGAAGCAATGTGGTTAATGTTACAACATTATGAAGCAGATGATTTTGTAGTTGCCACAGGAGAAACAACAACGGTAAGAGATTTTATTAAATTTGCATTTTATGAGCTGGGAATAGAATTGGATTTTAAAGGCGAAGGAATAGATGAAAAAGCATATATATCCAAATGTAATAATAAAGAATATCAGTTACCTGTTGGCAAAGAAGTTTTAGCTATAGATAAAAGATATTTTAGACCAACAGAAGTGGATTTATTAATAGGAGATGCAACAAAAGCAAGAGAAAAATTAGGATGGAAACCTAAATATAACTTAAAGCAGTTAATTGCTGAAATGATACAATCTGATTTAAAAAGAACAAAGAATCAACTTTTAAAAATACATTAATTTGTTATGAATAAAAATGATGTTATTTACATTGCTGGCCATAATGGAATGGTCGGTAATGCTATTCTTAAAAAATTAAAAGAACTTAATTACACAAACATAATATATCAAACTTCAAAAGAATTAGATTTACGAAACCAATGTGAGGTAAATGCTTTTTTTGAAACAAACAAGCCTAATTATGTATTTCTGGCAGCAGCAAAGGTTGGAGGGATAATTGCAAACTCTAAATACAAAGCAGATTTTCTTTATGACAATTTGATGATAGCAACAAATATAATACATGCTTCATATAGAAGTGGTGTTGATAAATTATTGTTTTTGGGCTCATCTTGTATTTATCCTAAACATGCTCCTCAACCTATAAGAGAAGAATCTCTTTTAACAGGACCATTAGAATCAACTAATGATGCTTATGCTATTGCTAAAATTGCAGGAATAAAATTATGTGAATCATATAGAGAGCAATATCATTGCAACTTTATCTCAGGAATGCCTTCCAATTTATATGGCACAAAAGATAATTATGATTTACAAAACTCCCATGTTTTGCCTGCTTTAATAAGGAAATTTCATGAAGCAAAAGTTAATAAAGCGGATTTTGTGAAAATTGGAGGAACAGGAAATGTCAGACGAGAATTTTTGCATGTTGATGATTTAGCGAATGCAAGTGTATTTTTAATGGAAAACTATAATGAGAAAGATACTATAAACATTGGTTTTGGAGATGACGTGACTATAAAAGATCTTGCTCTCAAAATAAAAGAAGTAACTCAATTTATTGGAGAACTACAATTTGATTCTTCAATCCCAGATGGGACCCCTCGAAAACTATTAGATTCATCTAAATTGCTTAATTTAGGATGGAAGCCAAACATCAGTTTGGAAGAAGGCATAAAAATAACATACCAAGACTATTTGCACAATGTAGATTATTATAACTCTTTTAAGCGTTATTAAATTTGTTTGCAAAAACATACTCTGGTATTTTTCGGTTTATTATTACTATAGTTATTATTTTAATTATAGTTGTTACTAATACAGACAGTTGGTTTTATTCTAAGCCTAAAACATTTACGGATAATTTATTTACGATAAATGAGGTACGTCAAATATTTAGTAATGCTGATAAATATGTATTAGCAGAGGATTCTGTGTTTTGGGTAGAGGATGTATCAGGGAATGTGATTGGAAAATTATTATGTTCAAGTCCTTTTAGTGATACCATAATTGCATATTCAGGTAAAACGCCATTGCTTATAGGACTGGATTTGACAAATGTAATAAAAGGATTAGTTTTATTGCCAAACGATGAAACTCCGAGTTATATAGAACAATTAGAGTCAAGTAATTTTTTTGAACAATGGACTAGACTTACTTGTAAAGAAGCCATAACTAAAATTCCAGATATAGTCAGCGGAGCAACCTATTCTTCTTATGGTATAAGCAATACATTTAGACACAGATTGCAAATTTATGAAAAATCAGAACAAAAAACATTGTCATATAATGCAATAAATTTATGGGAGATTCTATTGGTATTATTTGTTGTTATTATTGCCTTATTGTCATATTTTTATACTAATAAGCTGCGTAAATATCGGTTTTTTTTGCTTGTGCTAAGTATAATAATATTGGGTTTTACGTTTTCCGCAATGTTATCCATAGATTCTATTTACAATATCATAGTGAAAGGAGCAAGTGGTTATTTGCAAATGCTTTTGTTGCTAATATTATTACTTTCCATAGTTTTACCTTTGTTATTCAAGCGTTCATTTTATTGTCATTATCTGTGCCCTTACGGTGCATGTCAGGAACTGGCAGGAAAACTAAATAAAAAGAAGTTGAATAAGTCAAAAGATGTTAAAGAATTTCTTGGGAATCTAAGACCTAAGATATTAATTGCTATAGTTTTTATGCTCATTTTAGGTATAGATATTGATTTGTCTGCAACAGAACCTTTTACCGCATTTAGTTTCCAATGGTTTGGATTGTCATCAATTATTTTGTTTGTAGTTTTTTTGATTCTGTCTATATTTTCGGATAGAGTCTGGTGTAATTATGTGTGTCCTACGGGTCAGTTTATAGATATATTTAGAAAAATAAGAAATTGTAGAAATTTTAATAAAATAAAGGAGGATGATAAAATGAAAATTAATGAAGTAGTAACATTATTATTGGCTATAGCGATATTAATACTTGTGTATCAAAGAAACAGCAATACTGTCGCATCTAAAGACGAATATGTGGCAACAACATCCTTGGCTGATAAAGCAGATGCTAAAGATGCTCTTACGGTTATTCACAATCGTAAAAGTGTGCGTAATTACACAAATCAGGAAGTTACGAAAGAACAATTAGAAATATTATTGCGGGCAGGTATGGCAGCACCGACTGGACGGAATAAACAACCATGGGCTTTTGTCGCTATAAATGACAAAGTAATTATGGATTCTTTGGCTATAAAGTTGCCTTATGCCAAAATGCTT